>Ga0114967_10000679_pt1 | contig 29348 bp, 21 predicted proteins | sample M_130628_MF_Meta_FD_92639 | JGI IMG/M metagenome (GOLD analysis project Ga0114967, IMG submission 92639) | Freshwater microbial communities from Lake Montjoie, Canada to study carbon cycling - M_130628_MF_MetaG | ecosystem: Environmental > Aquatic > Freshwater > Lake | place: Lake Montjoie...
TCGTATTCGATCACGTTCTTTTAATTGGATATAATGATTCATGTGCGGCAACTTTTTTTAGAATAATTTTCGTTAAATTTAATTCTATCAGAAAGTTGTCGCACTTCATTTTAGACTTGGCCATGAAAATTAAAAAAACTTTATTTTTAGGCTTCTTGGCCCATTGCTTAACGGTGCCACTTTTTGCACCTGAAGAAGTAGTCTTTCGCGATCCAGAGAAAACTGATGATCTCAATCTCTTTTCAAGAAGACCGAGTTTAGTTGAACATAAAGGAACGGATGGCTCATTTGTTTCAGTTGGCCCAAATGCCAACCCACCAGACCTTCGCCGAATAAATTTAGGTACCGACACCTTACCAGCTCAACCAGAGCCTATCCTCCAAGAAATACCTTTAAGCGCTAAAGATGTTCTAGATCTACAGAATTCAGAAAAAAAAATGTATCTTCATCTTAATAGAGATGGAAATCTTGAGACTTTTACTACTATGAGCGCTGAAGCGAAAGCTATTAGAGTTAAAACCATTTTAACAAATATCTATAAGCAATTTTTTCAAGATAATATAATAGAACAATTAACTATCAAGAAAAAAACACTTATAATTTTTACTGCTGAAGTCGCTCAAAAAAAATTTTCAATTTTTTTAAACGGTCTTCCCGATTCAGACTTTATGACACACGAAGGGACAAACCGATTTATGGCTGAAGCGACAAAAGAGATGAAGAGTTTAATAGAATATTATTCAAAAGAAGAGACCTCGATCAAGCCTACTGATCCTGAAACACCTTTAAGCGATGAAATTCTTCAAAAAATAAAAATAGAGCTTCAAAAAACTAGTACTATACCTAGCATTAATTTCTCCTCTCTTGACGAAATGAATGATGAACAAAAATTACTTGCAACTCAAACAACACTAGAAGATCATTCGATTTTTATGCTTAAAAAAGAACTAGATAAAGAGTTTAAAAGATTTCCATCATCAGCAAAATATGATGCTATGAAGCAGTCTTTTTTAGTCAAATTTGAAAGTTTTTTCAAAACTCTTCCAAAAGAAGATTTCCAAACACAAGAAGGCGTTTTACGAATTATGGACAAGCTAAAGATTGAACAAGATAGGATTATTCAAGAAGCACATAGGATTATTCAAGAAGCAAAAAAGACTTTAATTACCTATATAAAGGGTAGCCTTCTTAAATCACTAAAAGCCCAGCGTAAACAATTAGATATAAATACCGAACTCTATAAAAAATACATAGTCGATAAAAGAAGGATCCTAAAGCTACTTAACGATAATCAACCTGTACCTGATAATGAGCTTATAAACCTTATCAAAATGGAAAATGAAATTGTTTATAAATCTAAAGACCTGCCAGGCAAAAAAAAGAAAGGTTGGTCTTTGTTTAAGCAGTAATTCTTTAAAGTTTTAACAAAGGGGTTTTAAAAAGCCCCTTTTTATTTTTAAGCGCTTTAAGTTAGAGGCTAAAGCGCCTAACGCTCCTTTAAAACAGCATTAAACTCATCCATCTTAACACAACGTCTTCGGTCGTAGACTTGAAGACAAAAAACTACCGGAAAGAATTCGCATTCCTCATAAAAAATAACGGGCAATAATAACTAGTAAAGAGGTTATTGTTTCAATTTCACTCAACGGTGAAAATATCCGCATTGGAAAACTATGGTTTCATGCAAAGGGCCATAAAGAAAATTCCTCATTCAAATATGATAAAGAATGGCTAAATCATCACGAAAAATTTGCCCTTGAACCAGCTTTAAAGCTTACCGAAGGCGCTTTTCACACAGGCCAAGGAATAAATTTATTTGACGCAATTGGTGATTCCGCTCCAGATCGCTGGGGACGCGTTCTTATGCGTCGCGGCGAGGCGTCAAAATCAAAAGAACAAAATCGCACACCTAAAACCCTTTTTAACCTTATTCTCTTTTAATGTACTTACAGGATAGCAGTTTAACTTTTCTATTTTTTTCTTTTTACTTGTTAGCACAAGACGTAAGCATGCCCTCCGCGGGCAAGCGCCAAGACGGGTCCTTGCCGACCCTCTTGGATCTCAGGCACAAACATGCTGTTTGATTGGTTTTTACAAATATGGCCCGAAAGCCTTCGAAGTTTTAGCGCAAGTAAAAGAGCTTTCTTTTGCGCCTGCCGACTACGCGGCACCCGCAGGCTGATATTCTGATAAAGATTTTTTCTTTGTGTCATTCCCAATGAACGAAGTGAATGGTAAGGGAATCTTTAAATAAATAGCAGTCTTTATTAGGAGCCCACAAAGACCATCGCCCGACAAAGTCCTACGCAGCCTTGGCGCAGTAGGAAAGGCGTGGTTGGAGAACCCAAGCCCCCGATCAAAACTTTGAAGGTGGTTCCGCCGTCGCCATCCAACTTCGTTAAAACTACGTCGTGATCTGCGAGGCTAAGGCGTGGTGCCACGACGTAGCTTTATGCAAAGTCGGGCAGCTTTCAGTAGGATGCTTCGAAGGTGGTTCCGCCGTCGCCATCCAACTTCGTTAAAACTACGTCGTGATCTGCGAGGCTATGGCGTGATCTTCAAGGTTTGGGGCCGACCGGCAATCAAACAGCATGTTTGTGTGTGGATCGCAAAGGGGTGCACAAGCACCCGCTTTGCCGCTGCACGCGGAGTGCAAAAAAAACTAAGATCATGAAAGAATAAAGATTCTTGCGCAGATCTCTGCTGCATGCATAATGCATTAAAAAAAAAGCCCGTTTTTTAACACCGCAGCCAGCCGACCGAGGTATCAAAAAACGAGCAAATTTTTAGAATGTCTAGATCCCCGTACCGTTCGCTTTGCTCACTGGGGATGACACGGATTTATTTTTCTTTCTCATGTTTGCAACGAGAACTTTTTGATGACACAGATTTATTTTTTCTTTCTCATGTTTGCAACGAGAACTTTTTTACGAAGACGAATAGTATTCGGAGTAACTTCAATCAACTCGTCATTTGCTATCCATTCCATACACATTTCAAGTGTCATCAAACGTTTTTGAACAATCTTAGCAGCTTCATCGCTACCAGAAGCACGCATATTAGAAAGTTTCTTTTCTTTTACCGGATTCACATCAAGATCATTATCTCGAGAATGCTCACCAATAATCATACCTTCGTATACTTCTTCTTTAGCGCTGATGAAAAATTCACCACGAGGCTGTAGAGCATCAAGAGCAAAAACTGTTGCCGCTCCACGATCCATAGAAATAAGAGCTCCGCGAGTTCTGCCAGTAATATCACCTTTATAAGGCTCATACGCATGGAAAGAAGAGTTCATAACACCTGTACCACGAGTATCAGTTAAGAACTGACCACGGAAACCAAGGATCCCACGTGCAGGAATAGTGAATTCAAGACGAACACGATTACCGGTATCTAGAGGAGTGATGTTAACAATTTCACCACGACGAGTACCCAAATGTTCAATTACCGCACCTTGATATTGATCTTCAACGTCAATGATTACGTATTCAATCGGTTCGCATTTTTTGCCATCGATTGTTTTGAAAATTACTTCAGGAGCAGAAATTTGGAGTTCAAAACCTTCACGACGCATAGTTTCGATCAAAATACCGAGATGTAATTGTCCACGACCAGAAACTTTAAACGTATCTGGTGTGCTTGTTGCTTCTACACGAAGGGCAACGTTTGTTTTTAATTCTTTTTCTAAACGTTCTTTAATATGACGTGAAGTCAAAAATTTCCCTTCTCTTCCATTAAATGGAGAGTTATTTACCGAAACGTAAATAGAAACAGTTGGTTCATCAATAGCAACATATTTGCAAGGAATTGGATTATCGATAGAACACAATGTTGAACCGATTGCAATTTCATCACAACCTGCAACAGCAACAATATCCCCAAAAGAAACTTCAGTTTGTTCAATCTTACTCAATCCAAGGAAGGTATAGAGCTTGGTAGCCTTCATGGGCTTACTTACTACATCTTCGTAGCAGTACACAAATGGCTCACCAACCTTTAAAGAACCGCTCATCACACGACCAACAGCGATAGTACCTAAAAAGTCTGAATGATCAATGTTAGTAACTAAAATTTGTAAACCATCCGCTCTTTCAACAGGAGCTGGAACAGTATTAACAATAGTTTCAAACATAGTTTCCATGGTGGTGGTCATCTTATCCATGTCATCGGTGGCAAAACCAATTCTGCCAGAACCATATAACACAGGGAATTCAAGTTGATCTTCATGAGCAACTAAATCAACAAAAAGATCGTAGACCAATTCTTGAGTGCGTTTTACATCCGCATCTTTTCTATCAATTTTATTAATAAAAACAATTGGCTTTAAATTAAGAGCCAATGCTTTTTGTAATACAAAACGAGTTCCTGGAAGAACCCCTTCAGCAGCATCAACAAGAAGCAAGAAGCCTTCAACCATTTGTAAGGTTCGTTCAACTTCTCCACCAAAGTCAGCGTGACCAGGAGTATCAACAATATTAATATGGAAATCTTTGTATTTAATACCGGTATTTTTAGCAAGAATGGTAATTCCTCGTTCCTTTTCAAGATCGTTTGAATCCATAACGCGATCAGTTGCAAACTTCATATCAAGCGTACCTGATTGTTGCAAAAGCTGATCAACCAAAGTTGTCTTGCCATGATCCACGTGTGCAATGATAGCAACGTTTCTTATATCGGAACGAGTTTTCTTCATTTTTATCTACCTAGACTATGAGCGAAACAAAAAGACGACCCTGTGAACAATAACAGATAAAGAGTCGCATCCTCTAACTGTGACTAAAAAAGCAGATTTCGTCAATGGAGATAGCTCATTTACTATCAATTACCCCATTTTAAAGATATTTTTGACCGTAACTTATCAGTAAGAGAAGTCTTTATCGCTACCTCTCAACCTCTTTAAGCCAAAATTTTTATAGTCATTTTTTAAGCTTGTTTTTTACAGTCATTCCCAGAGAACGTAGTCGCAGTAGAGCACAAAGTGCTCTAGCCAGACGAAGTAAGTGGTACGCCACTCGTCCTTACGGACCTGGCTTCTCGCTCGTTGGGAATGACATTGATTTTTATATATCCATTAATTTTCGGATAAACGCGTAAATATTTTATTTTCAGATAGAATTATTGACTTTGCTTGATATCATTCGATACACTCAATAACAGAAGTAGGTAAAGGATCTACTCATAGTAAAAGAAAAGCCTTATGAATAAGCTCATAAAGGCACATAGGGAGAGAGTAAAATGAAAAAAAAATTATTGCTTTTAGCGCTCACGCTAAGCACACAAGTTTGGGCAGAATCATTACGAGACGCACTTAAGGACTATGAATCCTCAACTGAATTTCTTGCAATAGTAAATAGCGTTGATATCGCTGAATTTCAGGCAAGAAATCGTACCAAATTAATTAAAATGTTGTCTCAAGACATAACCACAGTCACACTTGATCAAATAGAAGCTATAAAAAGCGTAATAGACAGCCTTGTCAATACTATTTTCCCCCTTCTCAAATCAAACCGTGATTACAAAAATCTATCGCAAGAAGATTTTGAAGACCTAGCAACTGAAGCAAAGGAAGAACTACAAGAAGCAATAGAAGAAGCAATAGAAGAAGCAAGATTAGCTGAAGTAGCAAGATTAGCTGAAGTAGCAAGATTAGCTGAAGTAGCAAGATTAGCTGAAGAACAAGAACAAGCAATTAGAATTGCGCAAAGCCAAGCTCTATCTGTTGTTCCTTCTGTTATGTCTGCACCACAGGCTGATGTAAGTGCTCCAATAGCACCTGCCGCCAATGCAAGCGCACAAAATGTACAAGCAATGAGCGATCAACTAACACAATTACAACAAAATTTAAGTAGCCTAGACGAAACATCACTTTCTGACGCTGATATTTTAAATGAATATAGTGGCGATCTTGAGGACTTGATAAATGATGAGTCTCTTAAAACAGAAGATGATTATCGAAAAGCCTTAGTTGATTTTTTCAACTCTCAAGGTCTTGCTATCGATGATTACACTGTTCCAAATCTTGCACACACATTACTTAGCATGAAAAACCCTTATTATATGGACCTTTCAGACGATCACGATGAAGATAATGAAGACGAACTAGATAGCGTTTCTTTTGAGAACTCGATAGCGGCCGAACCAGCTCTTATGAGAGCGAACAGTCAACCTATGACCCCTTATAAAGCTAGCGCTCTTGAATCTGATCCATTAAAAAAACGCCGCTCTCGATCTGAAAAGAAAAGACACAATAAAGCTAATAAAGCTTATAAAAAATGGGTTATAGAAGAAGCCCAAAAAGAAGATTATATAGAAAACTTTATACGTCTAGGATGGGAACAAAACGATAACAGTTATCTTGGTCAACAAGAAATTGGACGACTATTAGTACACCTTTTCAATGAGGTAGGCCTTAAGGCAAGAGATTATAAAGAAATACTTCTTGATCTTATAGCAAGATACGCAAGGATGGAAGATGAGCTATGGCTAGAGCAGCAAGCTGAATTTGATCCAATCCAAGAATCCTCACCTTCAATTGATCCTAGTCTGCTAGTTCCTCGAAAATCACGCCCTGCACAATTCAAACCTACTTTGCCTACAATTAATGAAGATGATGAAACACCGTTCACACCTTTTCATCATGGCCAAAGAGCTCGTAGCCCTCAACCTGAAAATAAAGGAGCTAATCTAGCCAATAAAACAATCCTATCAACAGAAACAATGGGGCAACCTGTTGTTGCTAGCCAATCGGTAACAAATGAAACAGTTGCTCATTCTGTTCCTGGAATAATAAGCAGGAGATCTATCGATCCTAATAGAGGATTTTCAGGCGTAATCTCAGAGGCAAATCAAAATAGGCTTGACGGAAAAGACTGGTGGAATGATCGTGAGGTTACTGACTTATTAAAAAATAATTATGATGATGTTGATTAATCAACATTTCTGTCTTTAATTCTTGAATTAAAAAAGTAAAAGCCGGTCATAAAAAAACCGGCTTTTACTTTTTTAATATTAACTCAAAAATTTCTTCATATACACATAAAATTCAGCACGAGGCATTGTCTCTTTAAGCCGAGCAACAATTTCCCCATTTTTAAGAACTACCATATGCGGCACATCAGGAACTTTGAATTTTTTTACAAGATCATACGCAACAGAAGCATCAACCTTACAAAACAGAATTTTACCATTCATTTTAGCAGCAGCCCATTCAATAATAGGCAGCATATGCATACAAGAAGGACAATACGGAGTAAAGAAGTCCAGCACTATTACTGATTCTGATGACTTTTTCATAAGATCATTAAAATCCGCCACACTGGCTATTTCTTCTAATTTTTTCTTTTGAACAGATTGAGGATTAAAAAAGAATGGCTCTAGTTTTTGTTGTAAATATGAATTAAACCCAAGCGATGCTAACCACCACACAATATCAAGACCTGCCTTAATACCGTCCCCAGCTGCCACACCTGCTTGACGATACTCAGGATCTGCAACGTCTCCTGCCGCAACTACTCCCGGCCAATTAGTCATTTGATTGCCAGGTCCGACTTTAAGATACCCAGCCTCATCAGCGTTCAAACAACCTTTAAAAAGCGAAGTATTAGGAGTATGGCCAATCGCTAAAAAGACTCCTCGAGTATTTGGCCACTCTGTTTTTTCTTTAGTAACAGTATCAATCACCACCACATCGGTTACATGTTGACCATCACCTTTAATTTCTGCAAGCGCTTTATTGTAATGAATGGTAACGTTTATACAGTTTTTTACTTGCTCGATCATATTCACCGAAGCACGAAGCTCTTTTGATCGAACTAAAACATGCACTTCTTTTGCATAAGGAGAAAGTTCAAGTGCTTCTTCCATTGCAGAGTCACCCCCACCAATAACCACTACCTTATCGCCACGATGGTACGGCGCATCGCAAATAGCACAGGTGGTAACCCCTTTACCCCAGTACTCGCCATCTCCTTCGCCAGGAATGTTCAATCGACGTGGCGTTGCCCCTGTTCCAACCATTAATGCAAGCGCATAAAGCTCATGCCCTTCTTCAGTAACAACCCGATACGGCCATGATGAAAGATCAACACTGGCAGCTGCATCACTAATAACAATTGAACCAAAATGAGAAACTTGCTCTTCAAAATCATTCATTACTTCAATCCCGCGAATTTTTTTAATCGCAGGCCAATTTTCAATATATGAAGTTCCCGTTAACTGTCCGCCAGGCTTATTCCCCCGCAATACATACGTTCGTATCCCTGACCGCGAGCCATACAAAGCAGCACTTAACGAAGCAGGACCTGAACCTAACACAAGAAAGGGAACAATATTATCTTTGCCCTCTAATAATTTAAGGTCAATTAATGGCATTTTCTTTTGATTTTTTACTTTTGAGTAGTTTAAAAAACCGATCCCACATCCAACAACAGCTACCAAAAAAATGGTACTAGCTGTTACTTTTTTCCATCGATTCATAGAGCACAGCCTTTTAAAACAACGATATATACAGCATTTTTTAAAAACATTTCGGCAAGTATAGCAAAAAGAAAAAAGAAAAAGCAGTTCCAAAAAAAACCTCCTTAAAAAATAGCTGTTTTTTGACAAAAAGCACCTCCTTGGCTACGATGAATCTCCTTTAAGAGTCGTAATAATCAAGTTTTATAAAACCTCATATCCCCAAAAGGATTTTCAATGACACAATTTCAGCACAAAGCTGGTACGTTATTGTGTAGAGCGCTTCTTTCCAGTGCGCTTTTCATTACACAAGCACACGCGGATGGCTCAATTAAAGATATTTCTGTTCACACGAGCAACAGCCTTATTCAACAAAAACAACAGGAAGCGCTTGCTCAAATAGACACTATTGAATTCATTTTCAATACCATTGGCCAAACACTTGCAAGTGGCGCAAGCAATATTCCCGCACAACGCAAAGCACGTACCCGAAGCAAGTTAAACCTCTTACTAAGAGATGATATCGATAAAATTAAACGTTTTACCTCTGTTCATGTTACCCCCGAACAACTCTATCAACTTGCTCTTTTTAACTCAGAAGTTATCGCCATCCTTGAAAAAGCAGTTGCTACTAACTTAAGAACTATTCCAACTTTTGATTTTGCTGGCATCCAAAAGAGATTTGCAGAAGAAAAGAATATTACTATTGAAAAAATAAGTACTGTTCTTCAACAAAACAATGTCCGTCTTATTCAGCTTGATAAAGCCTCACAAAAGATTGGCCTTTCTGGTATGAACTCTGTGTACCGCGGCATAAGAAAATTCAATAAAGATTGGCACGTTGGATTCTGGCTAGAACATGCTGCTGTTTATTCACTTTTCGTTGGATGGTGGCTTTATGTAACCAGCAACTCTAAAATACAAGATGTTTTTGGCACTTGGCTCGATGGTCTCAAAAATTTTGCTGGCTCAACACCAAGAAAAGGGCAAATAACAATTGAAACCAGCGCAAATGCTCGTACCAAGTTTAGTGACTTGGAGATCCTAGGAATTAAAAAATCAGCCCTAGCCGCTCTCCAAGAAAATGGTATTGACCCTCTCTTTAGCAAACCAATCGTTGATATGGGCTATGACAAGAATGAAAAAGGCCAAGTAAAGTTTTCAGGAATAAGTGTTGCCAATATGCTTACCCCAATAGATAAGGAAAAATCCTACCTATCAGAAGCAAAAGTTTCTGTTACTTCAGAAACCAGTAGTTCTGACAAATCATTGTTCAACCTATTTCAAGGTATAACCGGAGGTCTTCTAAAATTAGATACTGGTGCTGTTGCAGTACTTTCACCTGGTCCACTATTTGGTGTGTACATAAAAAATGATGCGGTAAGAGTGTACGAAAAACTAAAAACGTACAAAGTTCGTCTTGATGATCACCTTTTTGGCGCTTCAAAAAAGAGCTCGCATGAAGAAGCTGGTACACGCACCGAACGTTTTAGCGATATTGTTGGACGTGAAGAAGTAAAAGCTGAACTTAACCGTGTGATTGAATACATCTGCAACCCTGATCGCTTTGACCGTGCTGGTATTAAAGTTGAACGTGGATACTTGCTTGCTGGTGAACCTCAAACGGGTAAAACCTTAATGGCGCGTGCATTAGCTGGTGAAATTTCTGCTGCACTTGAAAAACAAGGCAAAAATCAAAAAATGCGCTTGTTTGAAATCAGTACCGAAAATCTTGCTAAAAAAGGTATCGGCTACTACATGGACCTTGCAAAAACATTCTCACCTTGCATTCTCTTTTTAGACGAGCTTGATCTTCTTCGCTTGCAACGTGATGGTGATAACAAGACCTTGAGCGAGTTCTTAACCTCTATGAGCGGCAGCTTAAACAACAATGAAAAAGACCAAGTTATTATCCTTGCTGCAACCAACAAACCTGAAAACTTAGACTTTGCGCTTCGTCAACACGGTCGCTTTGGTAAAATGTTCTGGTTTGATAAACCAACATTCAAACACCGCGTAGAATTCTTTATCAAAGAATCTGAAAAACGATGCCAAAATCCTGACAACTTCAACTTCATCTCTCTTGCACAACAAACAGAAGGTTGCTCATTTGGCTCGCTTGATATCGTATTCAAAAAAGGCTTAATGCATGCAAAAATAGAAAACTCACCGGTAATGCAAGCTCATTTTGAAAAAGCAATCGACTTTGAAATCAGAAAACTTATTCCTAACGGATACAGTATTGCTCCTGATAAAGAAGAAGTTATTGCTGCTCGTCAAGCTGGTAAAGCATTAATTAACATCTTGCTTGCTCCTGCTAAAACTCTGTGCAGCGTGACCATTCTTCCTATCACTCAAGAATTAGAAGAAGAACACGTTACCCAACAGTACAATTTTGGAGACATGAAACGTAAAGAACAACGCGCTGTGCGTTACGGTAACATTTTTGCTTACCACCTTTATGATTCACTTGATATTCAAACACAAGATGAAATGGTTAAGCAGTGTAAGATCTTGCTTGCAAGTAATGCTGCACAAAAAGTACATGGGCTTGCCAGCTGCGCATTTGATAAATTCGACAAGCAAGAAGCGTTCAACTTAGCAAAAAAAATTATCTTTGAAGGCCTTGATGCAAAAGAAATGGCAAAAGAAATTCGCAATGAAAAACTGATAAAAGCTTATCGTTTAGTTGAAAAATACGAAAAAGAAATGGAAGCGCTCCTTACCGAACACAAACAAGATCTTGCTCTTATTATTCAAGCACTACAAAAACATAAGACCTTATCAGTGGGACAAATCAACGAACTGTTGGCTAAAAAAGCTTAAAAACAATTTTTGCTGCAGCGTAATTAAAACGTTATCTAAATACCAAGAGCGCCCTTTAACCGGCGCTCTTTTTTTATTCATTAAGTGCTTATCCGAAAATTAATAGATACATAAAAAGTCCCGTCTTCCCCAACGATATGGTAATCACAGCAGAGCGTAAAGGGCTCTGGCTAGATCGAATGAGTGTCGGGGATCCATGTAGTAAAAAAGAGGACCTATTTGAAAAAAGTACGAAATATAGGGATTTTTTCATTCCTTATGGATCCCCGACACTCAGTCGGCCATCACTGTGCTAGGCACATGATCACCTTCTATCGTTGGGGACAACGAGTAGAGAAAATATACTTTTGAACTATGCCTATTAATTTTCGGATAAACTCTAATGTATCTTTATCTATTAACCCTTTATTCCGCCAAAACCGTTATCGCCACTTTCCATTAACTGCTTATCTTTTTCCATAGCAACTTTGCCATCCTGAAGAGCTTTAAGCTGTTTTTTTAAGTCAAAAATTCTTTTTTCTTCAAGAGGATTATTTTTATTATATGTTTTTAAAGCGTCTTTATATGTTTTTAAATCTGACAAGCTCCTTTCACTTTTATAATATGTCTGAATAGCACGATCTACTTCCCTTGTTCTTTGTAATTTTTCCTCAGTTAAAAGCTTTATTAGACCTTCAACTGCTGTAATTTTTTTTTGTAAACTTTCGATAGTATCCGTACGACGAACTCTTTTTCTACTAAGAGGATTGTTTTCGACATCCAATTCTTTCATTGCTGTTAATTGGTGTGCTGTTAAAACATCATCTCGTAATGATTCCAATACATCCGGAAAAGTTTCATCGTTCGTAGGCCCTTCATTCACTGGTCTTATAGACATTGGCTCATTTCTTGGTGTTGTTGCACCAAAACCTTCAGGCCTTAGCTTATCTAGTCTGTGTTCAAAATCTGGAAGAATATCATCAGGAGAACGCCTAAGATCAACTTCTGGAGTGCTTGAACGCCTAAAAAAAGTCCATCCTTCTTCAGGCGCACTCATATCAGCTGTTTTTAAAACACAAAGCAGTAGTAATAATAACTTTATTCATAACTTACATCCTCTTTCTAAAATTAAATATTCATAACTGAATAATATCATTTTTGTGGCGAATCCTACAAGAGTAGCGTTTCTTTAAGGTAAAATGCTTTATAATAAGCCATAATTCAATTAATACATTGCATAATAGAAAATAATTAACGTATATTTATGTAAAAGGAGAAGAGTTCTTTTTAAAAAATATAAATAGCATAATTAAGGAGATTTAAGATGAAAAAATGTATTATTGTACTTATAAGCCTATGGGGGACAATAAACTCCGCGCAGCAAGAAGCTACTTTCTCTGGAAAAGCTACTTTTACCCCAGGATGGGTCTCCACCTTAGAAATTGTTCCCGATGCAGAAATTAACCTTACAGCAAACCCTTTAAGCTTTACCGTCCCTGAAGGAGTTAGCATAACTTCTGTATGGGGGCTTACTGGTGCGCCAACAAGACTAACTACTGAAAACAATATTGTCACCGTTACCACAGGTAATAAATGGTGGCCAACTACAGACCCATTACTTGTTGCTTCCTCATTTACTTTAAGTTTTGCTGCCAACTCTAATCAATTTGATATAACCGACTTTAAGATAGGCGGTATATCAGTCCCTGTTACCGTTCTAGTAAATGCACCTGCATACGCAGCACCAGCTGGTCCTGCAGCACCATCTGATGATCATCCATCTGGTGCTGGTGCTACTGCTTCTACAGCATCTGGCGCTTCTGCTTTTACTCACCTAGTTCCCATTGACCCATCAGTTGGCTATCTCTCTTTAGATAATGATAAAAATATATTTGAACCTTATGTTGACATAACCCTTAATCCAATAACTTATTACGTCAGCGATTCTTTATTACAAGCTCGATATAATATAAGAAGCAGTGGATATAACAGTATCCCAATAGGGCTTCTTGATGTAGTCGAACAATCTAACATTAAAGGGGTAAGGCTTGCTTTTATCACAGAAAACGGACCTGCCGATCTTTCTTGGGGTGGTAATCCTTTAGATTTCGCAGCTCCTATTGTACAAAAATTACAAAGCAATAAAATTAAAGTCGTTATCTCTTTAGGTGGAGCAATAGGAATGTTTCCAGGAAGTACAATCGGAACTTACGAATCATTCCATACCTTTCTTACCAAAGTGCTCTCCATCTATCCTGGTGTAGGATTATGTTTTGATCTTGAAAACGCTCCATTATATCAAGGAGGTGGATTAACAGATCCAAACATCCGATTAAAAGCTACAAATCTTATGAAAGCTGCCTACGATATTCAAAATGAATTTTCAACTCCACTTGTTTTAACTCTGCCTGTTTTGCCTGAAGGACTAACACAGGGTGGAAAAGATCTTGTTAAAATTGCACACGATGCTGGCCTTAACTTTAAAATAAATCTTATGGCTATGGATTATGGCGATTCGTATAATGATGATATGTATCGCTATGCCTCTAGCGCGGCCAATGCAACTGCTGGATACTTACACTCTCTTTATACAGCACCTCATATAAAGCCTTTTTCTTGGTGCTTAAGCCGTGTTCAAGTTACTCCCATGATTGGATATAACGATGTTGTAAGTGAAAAATTTTCACTTACTGATGCTCGTCACCTTGTAGAATGGGCTAAAGCAAACAATGTATCAATTTCTATGTGGTCGTTAACTCGTGATAATCCTGCTAGATCCCAAGAACTTGTTTCTCCTCTACATAGTGGTCCTGGTCAACAAACAACCCCTTATGAATTTTCAAGAATATTTCAACAAATTGATCAACAATAAACTTTTATCTCCAAAATAAAAAAAGAAGAGAGCGCTTTTTTAGCACTCTCTTCTTTTTATTTAAACCATGAGAAAAAATAACTTATTCGATCCCATCTACAAAGCCACCGCCTCCGCCTCCGCCAAACTCACAAAGAGAACCTGTTGCTGATTCTATTGCATCTTCAACAGGAACAGACCCTTCAATGTCATACGCAGTTGGTTCTTTTTTTGTTTGCTTTTTTATTGAAATTTCTGATGTTTCAATCAATTTAGAAGCATCGCTTACTGTAGTATCAACAGTTAAAACATCATTTTTAGATGAAATCGGTTCATAGTCATGGCGAACCACTCGATTTTTACGCACTATTTTTTTTGATTTATTTACTACCGATGCAACTTCTTCTTTTTTTTCTTCTTCAACTAAAGCCGAAAGGGGCACAATGACTTTACCATCCTCATCTATCTGCCAACTCATCACACCATAATGACGAGGACTACTAAAGAACAATTTAATTTCACGTTTGCCTTCAAGAATATCAAAGCCTTCAGCATCTTTACGGTCAAAGCGAATCTCATACGGCTCTTTATGATTGTTAACACGTTTACCAAAAAATCCAATATACTCAGCAGCAAGCTCAACAGCTTTAATCTCTGCAGGAAGATATTTTTTGCCGTCAATTTCTAAATGTACAACCCATAACGGTGGAATATCTGTTAACGGAATCGATTTTTGACTCAAAACATAAAACGAAACAAAATAAGCATTGGCACTTAATTCACGACGTAAAAAATCAATATAACCATCTTCATCCATTCCTATCATTTTTGCATACACCTGCGCATACGCTGTCCTAACTGTATCAGACAACCAAATGGCATCAAAGATAGCTAAGGTATCAAATTGATCGTATAAACGAATTCCCTTTAAAAAAGGTTTAACAGCCTTTTCATAATCATTATGCATTTTCCCTTGATAAAACGTTTCATCTGCCCAATCTACGATGTTCCCACCACAACCAGGAAGTAAGAACAATATTCCCAAGCCAATAGCTAGCATATTGTGCAGCTTCATTCATTCACCTCTTTCTTGTACACTTATATAACTTTGTCTGCAGTTAGAGTAAAAAAAAGATGTCCACTTTACAAGGTCAACTTCATGAGTATTTCACTTACACAACTTCTTGCATGGCGTTATGTTACCAGTCGTTGCTCATCAACTATACGCACAATGGTTAGCGTTTGTTTTGCAAGTATCTTTATCGGAACCTTTTCACTTGCACTCATTACTGCCATCATGCGTGGTTTTGAGTATGAAACGCATAAAAAATTACAAAGTATTTATCCTTGCCTGATTATAAAAGCCCCGGATGGAACCACCTTAAATTATCAAAAACTTATTCCTTATTTAAAAAAAAATCTTTCTGACTCAGTCTCAGAAATTTCACCCTATCTTTTAAAACAAGCCCTTATTCATCCTGCAACAACCGATGAGCCAACACACCTCATCACCTTAAAAGGTATCGACCCTTCAAAAGAATCTCAGGTTACTGCACTTGAAAAAATGATTATTCCTGAAAAAGCTCTTTCTTCTTTTGGCCTAAACCAAATCATTATAGGAAAAAATCTTGCAGAAACACTTGAAGTTACAGTTGCAGACCACGTAGTACTCATGTGCAACGAAAATGAAGATGAAAATTTTAAAGATGCAAGCTTGCGTTCGATACCTGTTACTATCGCAGGAATTATTACTACAGGAATTTCTGATTACGACGAGCGGTTAGTACTTGCACCCCTTACCTTATGTCAAACCATTTGGACACAAGACTGTGTAACCTACCTGGGACTACGACTGAAATTACCAAAAGACGAACAAAGAGCCCTCGCCTATCTTAAAAAACTTGAAGGGATAGAATCTTACTCATGGAAAGATTTTTACCCCTCTCTTGTTTCAGCGTTAAAGCTTGAACGATATGTTATGTTTGCACTGCTCCTTTTGATAACCCTTGTTGCCAGCATGAATATTATTTCATTGCTTTTTATGTACATCACGTACAAGAGAACCGATATAGCGCTTTTAAAAATGTTGGGAATGCCTTTTTGGCAGATCAATCTTATTTTTCTTTTTGTCAGCATGCTACTTGCAACTGCAGCAGCACTATCAGGATTAGGTTGCGCCTGGATCGCAGGAATACTGTTACAACGATATCCATTCATACAATTGCCCGATGCCTATTATATTAGCCATCTTCCTGTAACTCTTGAATCCCATCTCTTTTTGGTCGTATTCATAGTTGTTATTGCTCTCAGCATTATTACGTCACTTATTCCTTTACGAATCATAAAAAAACTCAACATTACCCACACACTACGTAGCGAATAATTATGACCAACGGTTACCACACAATGCTTTTGCATGAGCAACTATACGTTCACGCATTTTTCTTTTTTTGGTCGCAGCTTCATGTAATGGTGATGTTAAAATAACCGTATGCGCATATTTTTCTTGTTGTGAATTTTGGCCTAATTTTTGATACATCACTCTATCAACTATCACAAACAAACTTATAACAAGCACTACTTTTCTGATCATTGCAATCCCCCCTTATAGTAACTATATCCTTGCTTATGAGAGTAGCATCATTAAAATTCTAACTGCAATAGATAGAAAAAAAGTTCTTTGTTTTTTAAAAAAGTTAAAAAATGACAATACATTTTTGTATTAAAAAACGGGACAAAATCCAAATAATTGTAAGGCGCTTTCTAAGTGTTGATCAATGTCTTCTTCGTCTTCTGTTTTTTCAAAAACAAGAAGCCCATGATTATCATGTTTTATTGGCCAGACAACATAACGTGGATTTAAAAAATGAAGTTCATCAGAAAGCTCTTTTACTACTTTTTCTTCCCTCATTTTGTTTCTTTTAATACTACAACGACACATATCGCGGACCATTGAATTAAATGCAGCCTGTTTCATATGTTCAGAAAATTCATTCGCTTCAGACCAATGATTAATTTTAGCATTATAAGACTCGTCCTGACTGAATCCTGCAACTCCCTTAAGATGATCAAAATCAGGATTATCTATAAAATAAGCTGCTTTAGAAAAATTAAAACAATCTTGTTGTCCTAAATTATGTAAAAGAAATTCAGTCATATTATCTATTCCATTAAGTTTTATAATATTTTTTGGAATAGTCGTAACAGCAACAAGAACCTCATAGACTCTTTTATTTTTTTCATTCATTGCCATTGTATCCCCTTTTTTCTATCTATATGCTTTTAAACCTTAGTAAAAATCGTAGTGTTAACAGGAGCAAAAAATCAATACTTCCGATTGAATCCTACTTTCAAGTACATTCCTAAAAAGATATTTTATAAAAAAACGAGAAACTTTTATGAAAAAACATACATTAAGAACCAAAAACATAGTTTTTTACTTTAACTTTCTGCTTTGCATACTTATGACGAGCTCTCTTTCTAGCTACAGCATTTTGCGACCTTATAATGACAGTCCTATTATTGCAACAAGTTGGATTAATAAAAATCCTTTAAAAAAACAAAAGAAGAAACATCATAACATTAACTATTTACAAGACTCTCATCTTGAAGTATTTCCTCTTTTTAAAACATTTGATCGACCTTACTTTTATCACCATATGCTTCCTGAAAAACCAATTTCATTCCGCTACTTTCCTGAACAAACAATTGATCCTAAAGTACTTAAAGCAGCGATAAACACTTTTTTTCAAGAAATACGCCTTGGCTACAAAAAAAACTTTAGCGATTTTACTATTCTCAAAAATGAAAGCTTTAACTCTCGCAAGCAAGCTGGCCTTATTGTAGTAAAAGGAAAAAAATGGCCCTTGAACCAATTTGTTGTAAAACTTTTTATGGAAACACCTCGAAGCTTTATTCAACCGTCAAACAAAGGTTTTATAGCCATCTGCCACTTTATTGTTGGACATGGATGTACTCGTTATATGCTCGGATTTACACGACTTAAAAACTTAGAAATGATGAAACGTATGGTAGAAGATAGTCCATACTGGAAAGAGAAAATTGATTTTCCTCGTAAATGGTTCTGGATGCCTGAAGATTACCCATGGATCCATCTTGCAGGTTACCATATAAGCGGTTATGAAAAAATAGCAATCGATATTCCAGGGGCCTATGCAATTATAGCAGACGCTATCGAAGTTAAAAGAGAATTCTCAATTAAGAAAAAAGAGGACCGAGATCGTGGAGTAGCTATTTGCAATTACCTTGAATGTCTTATGGATCCTCATTCAAGCAATTTTGTAATCGAGGATAAAACAAATAAAATAGTAATTATCGACACAGAACACTCACCAACAATGGTTGGCCTTAAAGATCCAATTCATATGGAATCATACTCACAATGGTATTCTTTTCTTTTCAAAAGAGGCCTTTACGAATATTTCGGAAGGAAAAAAAAGGATCGTAAAGAATTACAAAAAAATAGTCGCCCTCCCTATGAAGGCCCAAAAAAATACCTTCCACAAATATATTCAAATGAAAAGAAGGAATTAAAAGAGGAACTAGACTCTTCAGAAAGAGAGATCGATGAAATATATAAAGAAATTAACAAACACTTTGAAAATAAAAAATAAAAACTTAACGTGAAATTTCACTTTCAATTTTTTCGACAGTTGAGCGCAACTCGGCATCTTTTTCTATAAAATTTTGTATCCGATCAAACGCATGTATCACTGTCGAATGATTTTTACGTCCCAGATACACTCCGATTTCATGTAAAGATTTATCAGTCATTTTTTTCATCAGATACATAGCAACTTGGCGAACAAGTACAATATTTTTCACTCTGCTTTCTGAACGCAAATCGGATAATTTATAAGAATAAAATTTACAAACCGAAGAAGTAATTCTTTCAAAATCTATTTTTTCTTCACGCTTAATCGAAGGAGTTTGAGACAATACTTTACGGGCAAGGTCCAAAGAAACAGGCTGACGAGTCAAAGAAGAAAAAGCTAAAATACGAACTAATAATCCTTCAAGTTCGCGTACATTTGAAATAACTCGAAGAGCTATGTACTCAGCTAATGCATCACTTAATATTTCATTATGTAATGCTGCCTTTTTTTTCAATATCGCAATTTTTGTTTCAAGAGCAGGTTTATGGATGTCTACCACAAGCCCCCCTTCTAAACGAGAGCGTAATCGTTCTTCAAGCCCATTAATATGACGCGGAAAAACATCACTTGAAAATACAATCTGTTTCCTCTTTTCATATAATGCATTAAAAATATGAAAAAAAGCTTCCTGTGTTTGCTCTTTATTAGAAATGAATTGAATATCATCAATCAATAAAAGATCTAATTTACGATATTTTTGTTGAAATAAATGAACTTTATTAAATCGAATTGCGGTAATGAATTCATTAACAAATCGATCAGTCGTTTGATACATCACTACAGCTTGCGGATCTTTTTTTTGAGTAGCATTACCAATAGCATGCAATAAATGCGTTTTTCCAAGCCCAGAGCATCCATAAATAAAAAGTGGATTGTAATGACCTCCTTGTTCCTCTGAAACAGCAGTCGCTGCCGCATAAGCAAGGGAATTATTTGAACCAACAACAAAAGTATCAAACGTATATTCAGGATTGAGCCTTGTCATTTGTTTTATAGAAGCAGCCATAAGCCCATTAGAAGTTATTCGTGCAGATGGAGCATGCTTGCCTGTTGAAAGAACTGCAGGAGCAATCAAATCTTTTTGCTCTAAGGGACTCAAAAAAACTACCTTAATATCTACTTCAGCATTAAAGAGCCTACTTAAATGAGTACGAAAAACATCCGCATACTTTGTCTGAATCCAATCTTTAACAAAAACATTAGGAGCCTGAACATAAATAGTATTTTTATCCTGATCCCACTGACACAAAGACACCGCTTTTAACCAGGTCTCTACCACTCGGCTACCCATTTCTTCCCGAATGATTGTTAAAAAATCTTGCCAAATACGACTTAGCACCAAAGATCCTCTATTTTTAATATGCAAGAAAGACAAAACAGTAGAAAGAAGAAGATAACACGATCGATAAAATCAGGCAAAATGCTTATCGATAAACATTTTTATTCCCTGACAAATACCTTCGGCTAGCCTTTCCTGATAAGACTCTGAGCAGAGTAATGTTCGCTCCTGATGATTGCTTAAATACCCTACTTCTATAAGCGCTGCTGGACCCTGAAACCCTAATAATACTTGTATCACCCCTTTTTTTATTCTCCTATCAACGGCACCAGTAGTTTGCAAAACAGAGTTTTGAACGTCTTTAGCAAGCTCTTTACTCATAGAATGCCACTGAGAAACAGTTTTAATAATAAGAGATTTTGTTTTTGAATCAATTGATTCATGCTCATTTTTTAAAAGTGTTGGATCAAAGTAAAACGTCTCAACGCCCGTTTTTAAGCCAGGCCCTGAATTTGCATGAATTGAAAACAGTATGTCTGCTTTTTTTTGATTAGCAAAAGAAGTTCTTTCTCCCAAAGATATCGTTACATCTCGTGGACGAGTAAGAACAATATTATACCCTTCTTTTTCCAGTAAATAAGCAACTCTTGAACCAATCTGAAAATTTATTTCTTTTTCTAAAACCGTTCCGTCTGAAGTCACATATCCCGGATCTTTACCGCCATGACCATAATCAAGCGCTATACATACTTTTTTTTTACGTGATCAATACCGTTAAAATGAGCAAGATTTAAAACAGTACTATGCCTTTCATTAATAACTTGAAGAGTTCCTCTATCGTAAAATGTAAAAGTAATACTTGGTTCTCCTTTGGGAGAACTTCCTGATTCAAGCTGAAACCCAACTTTTGCAGAGTCAAATTTCACCGTAAGCAAATGACCTTCAATTGGCATACTAACAGGTTCAAGAGAAACATAATAAGCATGATGAACAGTTGCATTCATTTGTTGTATAAATCGCTTAACATTGTCTCCTTTTAAAGCAATTTGTGGAAGAAAAAAATGATGCTCTTGAACAGTTCCCTGAACTTTTTCTTCTGTTCCTGGAACTAAAGGTAAGTGATTAAAAAGAGGGCTTCCATTAAATCGAAACGTTATTCGCTCTCCCACTATCCCTTTATGATGGGAAACATCAATAATTTTAACAGCACCAGTTTGAACTTCTAATGGATGCTTAATTTCTGTTTTTGACTGCATAGCACCAAAAAACAAACTGATACTCAGGCCGAGCAGCCCCTTAAAAAAACGCTTCATTACTTCCCCCTTTATCCCTTTTATAGAGCCAGTTTTCATTACGTTGCGACTACTTCTGGCTTCTCCCTATTTCACTACCATCGTACAGTTTAATTATTCAAACTGTCAATAATAGTTGCGATAAAAAAATAGTCGTTAGATAAATCAAAATGAATTTAGAGAATGAAGAATAATCTAAAAGTTTAAGTTTTAAGCACGTGATCGCACTTGATAAATAAGTCTATTTGATCGTTCCCAGGCGGGTAAAAATTCTGCAATATCATAAGCGACTTCCACTTGATCAAGAGTATCGAACGCCGGATCAAAACAAATAACCTGTTTTTTATCGGCGTCATAACCAACAACTACCAAAAAATGTCCGCTTGGATAATTTTTACGAGCTCCCTTAATAGCTCCTCGCACACTTAATCCAACTGGTATACGTGAAAGCGTCTTATGTAGTTGAGCAAATGACGAAAGACGAGCTACATAGAAAAAAAAGCGGCCATTTGTTTTTTCAAAAGCATACGCCATGTTAAAAGGCCAACTACCAAAAACATCTAAGGCCTCATCATAGACGTTTCTAGCAGTTTCTAATGGATCAATAGGCTCATTGGTTAGAAATTCAAGAATCATGCTTAATGTTGTAGGAGAACACAGCGCTCCAATTCGAGGATGATCAATTAATTTTTGAGATTTTTTTTGTACTCCTTTTACCCTTAAAGAAGGAAGACCTTTACTGGCAGCATAAGGGCTTTCTGGCTTAAACTCTTTAAAGTTAGAAGCACAAACAAAAAGTCCTTTTACTGCATCAAGTGTAGCTAGCTTTGTTTTTTCCACTTTTAATTGAAAGCCATCTCCATATAATCGTCCAGGCAAAACAGTATTCATTTCTAAACGAACATAATTAAATGTTGTATCAGAACTTTTACTAAAAAAACTCTTTTGAACGCTATCTGACCAAGTAGCAATTTTACTCCAAGGTTCCCAATCATTATCATTTTTACCTTGCGTATGAACCCTTAAAAAAAATTCAAAACTACCATCTGTAGGACGCTCTACATTAAATGAGACAATTAATTGAGTGAAAGGGATAGTCTTAGAACAATTAAATAATAAATCTTTTAAAGAGTAATGCTGCTCACACTGCTCTTGCGTATATATTTTTTTATACACTTGAGACCAAGGAATCGATGGCTCTTGCGCTATTGATGGATCACTATATGTACCGAACATAAGGCCAATACCCATCACTACTCTTAGTTTCATTACGTTCCCCTTTTTATAGAAAATCTGCTTTTAAGCGTAACGATAGGGGAAACAGTCTTACAATATTTTCAAAAAACTAGCATGCTTTTACACATTCTCTCTCTTAAAAAAAGGAATTTATATGAATTGCATGCGATTACTTATACTAGTTTTTGTCATAAACCCTCTTTACAGTATTCCTAAACGTATTTCAGCTGTTTGTATTGTTCCTGTTGCAGACCTTCTTTCGCAAAAACTTTCTGCTACAGGACATCACACCGTACAAGAAAAATATGCACTTATTCCTCTTTCTGAAAAGGAGCCCCTTTCTTTATGTTGCCGCACAACACAACTTCTTTTTAATGAAAGAGTTACTGTTATTGACCAACAGGGAGAGCAATCGTATATCGAAACACCTTTTTGGCACCTTAAAAATTCTTTTTCTGCAGAAACCTCTGACCGAAACAATCGTTTTTGGATCCTTACAAAAAACTTAAAATTTCTTGAAGAATTAACCTCAGAAGAAAACGCTACCATTCCTCCTATCGATACTGAAAACCTAATAGGAGAAGTTATTACTCTTATACTTCCTTGGTATTGCCAAGAGGCCAGTACAACCTATTCTGCCGGTACTCAATTTGTTATTACACAAGACAATGATAATGATTACCAGATCAAACTCTACAACCCTAAAACATCCAGCCTTACTGAAAGTACCGTACCAAAAAACATCAGCCTTCTTACTAAAAAACGTTCTGAAAAAGAAAAAAGAGAACTTTTTTTAAAAACAGTACAGCGCTGGGTTCATGAAATTCCTGGTTCGATACCCTATGTCATTGGAGGCGCAAGTATTTTAAAAACGCTTAAAGATAGTTCCTTTTATGAAAAAAAAATGAGTAACGATAAAATAAAGGGCACTGCTTTTATGCGTTCTGAATGCACAACAACCCCACACACAGGAGTTGATTGTTCTGGCCTTATTAGACTAGCGTGCAAAATCGCAGGAATTCCAATGAATGCAACAAACTCAACATCCATTGCTCAATCACTATTTACAGTAACAGAGCCGTCCCTCTTACAAGATGGTGATATTATTTTTTGGAAAGGTCATATCGCAATTTTAAGCGATATAAAACAAGGGTTATTAATAGAAGCGCGCGGGTATGACGACGGATACGGCCTCTTACAAGAAATCCCTTATTTCATAGAACTAAAAGGCATTGATGATACAAAGGAACTTATGGATGCATACATAAACAAAAAATCCATGCCCCGACTTGATAAAAAAGGTCATTTTCGAAAAAAAATTACCGATTTAACCATTCTGTCTCTTTTGCCAACCAAACCAAACAAATAAAAAAATAAGCCCAAAAATAGATTTTTATTGCTGACTGAAATTATTTAATTATAGACTGTAAGAGGATATTTAAATAATTTATATAAAAAGGCCCTGCTGTGAAAATTTTAAAAAACCTACTTTTACTCACTATTTTGATAAGTATGGACCAAAAAACATGTGCATCTTCGACGAACCATCAAGCTCCATTCATGTTTTTTTCACTGTATCGTCAGCCAACTTTTTCGAATCCTCAAATACTTTCTTCCGTACCAAAAAGCTTTGTTATGTCAGTTATATCACCGGCTCATTTACCACTACAAACTAGTATTGATCGTAGTTTTGAGCTTTTAAATCGTCCTAAAAAAGCAGCTTACATTGCCCCTGGGGCAAGCGCATCGCTCATTCCGATACTAACTGAAAAAGAACCTTTTAAAATAATTACCAGACAAAACCCAACCACAGGATACACAGACAAAGAATTAAAAATTTTGGAAGATATGAATAAAAGTTTTCATTTTAGCATTAAAAAAAAGAACGCTGTTAAGAAATAAAGATACAAAAATTTATCTAACATAATTAATCGATGTATAAAAATTCTCGCCGTCCTGAGCAAGGGAAAAATCAAAGGAATGATTACACTACACCGAATACGCTCGCTATTGTCAAAAATGAAGAATGAGAAAGGTAAATATGAGTATATTACCAGTACAGATCTTGTTTTTGGTTAACAATTTCAGATGCCACAATGTCATCACACAATGCTCGACACGCCAATAAAAAGACGTATTGCTTAAGCAATGCAACATAATAACGAGCAGCGGCATTTCTACTCGATGAAGAAATGCGATACCAAGGAATTGTAAAGCCTGCGATCCTAATTTGACCTTCAGTTAATGAAAACACACGAGCAAGCATATCTGTTTCGTACACACCCAGAAGCGTTAAAAAATCTTTATTTAACCATTCTTCAAAATAAGCTTCACCAAAAGGCACCTTAAAAAGATCTCCACCCCGCTCTTCTTGCCAAATCCATGTGGGAGTATTATGCGGAAATGGCTTTCCTGGATGCACATGATGGCAATAAAAATATTTTCCGACCAAAAGCCCTGCATTAGTATAACGCTCATGAGCATGGTTAGAACAATCTGCAAGACGTTGTTTAAGTGCTTCTAATGCAACCACAATTACTTGACGCGTTTTACTTGCATTACTATCAATCATAATAACGGACAAAAAATGCCTCAAAAAATGTTGCCTATTCGATGCTTTTTGATATCCCTGCCATAACTGAAAGCCCCTGGTATACACTACTCCATCAATAATAATACCATTTTTTTCTAGCCAGTTACTGGTATTAAGAATTTTAAGCTGTTCAAAAGAATCTGTTTCATCATCAAAGCGAAGACCTTGAAAATAAGAATTTTTAAAATGACGACCAAGTAGCAGATAGTGACCTATCAAACCTGCCAAGGCTACACCACCTTTAGTTTCGTTATCGATTGGAGCTAAAGCAAGCGCACCTACCGCTGCTGCATGAGCTCCAAAAAATGCGTAAGTCGCTTTATTACGTCCTATTATTTTTAGGCTACTCAGACACGTTCTACCTACCCATGAGCCAACAGAAGAAAATCCATTCTTAACTGTTTCCTGCCAGGCACCTTGTTGTTCAACCGCTTCTGAATACCCTTGTAAGCTTAAAAAAGCAAAGGCAAGCAAATATTTCTTTTTCATAAAATTCCTCATAGCTAAAAAAACTATTCTGAGAATACCAAAAACAGCTCTGGGTGGCAAAAATGAAACACTTAAGCCAATGACATTCCTGTTACCAGCGAACGCTTATAAGAAACCATATAACAAACAAGATCACCAAGACAGATAAACCCTTTGACCACCCCGGCTTGATCAAGAATAACTTTTGCATAACCCGATGGAGTTCTTTCAATTTTTTCAGACCAGTTATTATTGTGCATTTCTAAAAAACCGCCTGAATGAAACGAAATTTCAAAAAATGTTGATGTTGCAATAGGAACAATCCCAGGGTAGACGCGCATTTGTCCAGCCATAGAGCTCCCTGCATACATCCCTTGCGCAACAGCGTCAGGCCATAAAGCCGTGCGTACCATTTCTCCCGTTATTCGATTTTTCACCAAAGTAACATCTCCAGCTGCAAAAATAGCAGGGTCATTTGTTTGCAGATACTCATTAGTAACCACCGCACCCTGCTCAATAGCAAGCCCAGCAGATTCAGCAAGTTCTAAACGAGCACACGAGCCTAATGCACCAATGACCATATCAATTTTTTTTGAAGTCCCATCAGTAAAAACCACCTCTGCAACATGATTATTTTGATCAGAAAGAATCTCTTTCACCCCAACTCCAAGAATAAGTTGAACAGAAAAACGCTCCATTGCCGAATTAATAAATCTAGCCCCTTCCAAATCACTATGTCGCATTAAAAGCCGTGACTGTTGTTCAACAACAATAATGTTTACTCCGTACACTCGTAATGCATCAGCAACTTCAAGCCCGGTAAGCCCTGCACCCATAACTAAAATATTTTTAGGCTTTTGTTTTTTTATCCACTCTTCCACTGCAAGCGCATTGTATAAAGTATAAAATGGGAAAATTCCATAAACATTTTTTTGAAAACAAGAAATGTTACGAGAAGCTCCACCAACTGCCAATAACAATGTTGTATAAGTATAACTATTGCCCTTTGAACAGCTAATTACTTTTGCTTTTCGATCAATTGCTACAATTTTAGTTCCAAGATAAAGCTCTACAGATAATGACTCAAAAAAGTTTTCTGACTTTAGATACACATCAGAAACGTTTTTTTCCTGTGCTAAAAAATCTGCCAAAAAACATTTATTATAAGGAAATTCTACCTCTTCTGAAAAACAAAGAATACGAGCCATTACATCAGCCAGACGAATTTTTTGGATTGCTGCAACACCAGCAGCAGACGCCCCTATAATAATATATATTTTTTGCATAACTTTAGATCTTTTTTAACTTCAAAATTTTCGGACACAAACTTTTTTATAATAACATCATTCGATCAAACAATAAAAAAAAGGCTTATTAAAAAAACCAAATTTAAGAATTTATCCGAACATTACGAAGCATTGTTGAAAAGTATATTTTCTCTATTTCCCGTCTCGGATGATACGGCTGTGTGGAGCATAGTCGTATCATCCGGCACGGGTGTATCTATTAATTATTCAGATAAGCTTTAAGCAAATCATTCGAACTAAAAAAATTCTTCACCTAACCTGATGCTACCTGTAGATTTTACAGATTCTCTTGAACCCTATCCTAACCACTTATCAGACCGATTATTCAACTTTAGGTCACTAGAGGTTTACACCCCCCTCAATTAAGCTTAAAAGAAACCTCCTCGTTCATCTTAATGTACCAAGTCAGCTCTCCTTTACTGAACCTTTTGGCGATAAAAACTCTTTTGAAAATTTGCTTTTATAGCGTTTTTACGGGCAAATATTAAATATTTCAATTTGACAATTAGCAAAAAATAAATATCTTTAAATATAAGAAACAATTAAAATTAAAAAAATCTTAAAGGAAATATATGCTTAAAAAAATAATTTTCTCATTCTTTGTTTTTAACATCTCTTTTAATTACACAGCAGAAGAAGCTCCTAAAACACAAAAAGTTACTAAAATTGCTTGTGTTTTATGTCAATCAATTTTTAAAACAGATCATGAACAATTGCATGAAATAAGCAGCTTACATAGAAAAAACTTTGCTCGTGATGCAAAGAAAAGCAAGGATCAATTTATTTTTGTATCAGTTAGCGAAATCCTTAACTGTGATGATTGCAAGATAAAATTCAAAACTATACCTAAGGCTCAAAAGCATGCGGTATTTTTTTGTCCCAAAAGACAAGTATCTTTCTTTAAAAGTACTGCGCAGGAAGATGTATTATCAGATTATACGAGAGAAAAAATTTTAAAGTTTAAAGACGGTGATCAAAAAGCAAAAACAGAACCGAAACTTGTACTTCAAGAAACGCAAAGACCTGGAGAGAAAGCTTTACCTTCCAAAGATTCGCAATTAGATGAACCAGCCTCTATGTGTACCACCTGCGACGAATCATTTGTAGATGGACATACATTGAGCAAGCATAAAGCACGTGCTCATACCATAGAATTTTTAAACGAATTTAGTAAAAGAAAAAAACTTTTTTAAACTGAAAGACCTGCTACTGATAAAACTCATCTACTTTTAGATCAACCTGCCTTAACGCTTCTTATGACCCCTTCTAGCACTTTGTATTAAAACGCTTTAATAGATTTTCAAAAAGCCAAACACCAGCATATACCATTGACGAAGAAGGTTTTTAAAAAAAGAAAAAAATTATGATTAAAAAGATAATTCTCTCGTTACTTATGCTTAACTTTTCTCTTAGTTATGCAGCAGAACAGAGCACAATAGAAACTGTAACTATAAAAAAAACTGTTTGCGTTGCATGTCAATTTGTTATTGGCACAACACCTCAAGACACTCATAAAAAAGAAAAATTTCATCAATCTAAAGTTTCTGAAATAAAAGATAATAAACCTTTATTTCTTGAAATAGAGATTAAAGAACGACAAAAAATAAACGATACTCATTGTCAATACTGCGGTAAGCAATACTCAAATTCAAGTTCTTTTGGTAAACATCAACAAAAATGTCTCAATTTTATAAAAATTAAAACATGTAGTCGTTGTGAGGCAGTACTTCCTAGTATAGATTCATTCATAAGACATAAGCTATTTGAACTCGATTGCGCTCAAGCTAAAACCTCAAACTCTCTCGATTTAGAACACCAAACCCCTTGTGAGCCTAATCCTAAAGATTTTTTTGATTTTACCACTCAAGGCCCTATTCATCCCTTATCACAACAAGACCCAAATAAACGAAAAAGAAAAAGAAAATCAGAAAAAAAAGACGATTCAGCTCATTGTCTACCTAGACCAATACTACCAACAGATCGCGTTGATCATTCACTGAATCCATTAGACTTAGACCCTGCATTATTGAGTTGCAAATCACCATACTCTTCTGAATTAAGCTTTACAGAAAGCCTCTTTGCCGAGCCCAAAGAAATTGACCCCCAATTCATCATTTTAATCAATTCTATTGATGAATAGTATAGGTCAGAGTTCATTAGTCTTATTCCATTAGTTACCCTTGATTTAAGCTGTCAACCAGATCCTTTTAACTACTTTTCTTTTCAGTTTTGATTCGCAAAATTCTTCTGGTAGCCGCCTTCGGCCAAGTCTAAAATGAAGTGCGACAACTTTCTGATAGAATTAAATTTAACGAAAATTATTCTAAAAAAAGTTGCCGCACATGAATCATTATATCCAATTAAAAGAACGTGATCGAATACGA
>Ga0114967_10000680_pt1 | contig 29296 bp, 29 predicted proteins | sample M_130628_MF_Meta_FD_92639 | JGI IMG/M metagenome (GOLD analysis project Ga0114967, IMG submission 92639) | Freshwater microbial communities from Lake Montjoie, Canada to study carbon cycling - M_130628_MF_MetaG | ecosystem: Environmental > Aquatic > Freshwater > Lake | place: Lake Montjoie...
GCGTGCCCTCAGCATCGAACCTAGGCGTCAGCACAGCATGGGCTCCGACTTGTGTCGCCCCCATGGTTAAGCTGAAGGGCGCATTATGATAGAGCGGCCCCGGTAGCAGGACGGCTTGATCCGGGCGAATTTGATAGAATGGAAGCTCCGGCATATCCACGGGCGAAACCCCGCGTTGTCCGGCCAATATTAACTTTGGACGGCCAGTCGAACCGCCGCTCGTGGGGGCCTTTGAAACAGGCGAGATTTGGTCGGGAAGGTCACTATCGTCGTCTGACAGGTCCAGTATTTCAGCCAACCTCATGACCGGACGATCGACCTCATGGTCGAATTCGGCGATCACAAGCGGTGCCTGGGCCAGATCGATAATGGCCTGCAATTCAACCTTTGGCAGGCGAAAGGATACTGGCTGCGGCGTCGCGCCCAGCTTCCAAATTCCGTAACAGGCCACCACAAAGCCCACGGAGTTGGGTAGGCCCACGGTCACTAGGTCCCCGAACTTTACACCGCTTTTTGCAAGGCCGCGGGCGAGACGGTTTGAGAGATGATGCAACTGACTATAGCTAAGGGTCTCGGCACCACAGCTCACTGCTGGCGCGTTTGGCCTGCACTGGGCGTGCTGGGCCAGCTTGGCACCAAAAGAGATCAGGTCATCAGCCATGGTATGATCCTATTTTTCCAGAACACGGCCTTAACCCGACATTCGTTTGCCAAATATCGACGCTTACCGCCCCTCCCCTGGACTTACCGACTCAATGTTACGCCGGCATCTGCCGCTGCCTTGGATAAAAACTTCATAAATTCGCCACCGCCATCCATGTACTCATGAAGAGTGGATTTATCGGAGATCTGATCAAAATAATGGGCAATCGCCTCAGGAGTGCGATCGGCGGGAGACAGGTAAATACCCTCCGTCTCCAGCACATAGGTTCGTGCGTAGCCACCAAATCCCGCAGCTAGGATTGTTCTTGACGGAGCGTCTTCACTGGCCATGAACAAAACCGCTGGCGAGACCGCCGAGGGCAACATCAAAGCTAATACTTCAGGCTTCAGGAGCCCTTCAGTCAGCCGGGTTGCGGCCCCAGGGATCAAGGTATTGACGCGAATGTTGTTTTTGCCCCCCTCGATGTGAAGGACATTCATAAGGCCAATCAGGCCAGTTTTTGCCGCAGCGTAATTGGCTTGGCCAAAATTCCCGTACATCCCCGAGGTGGACGACGTCATGACGATCCGCCCATATCCGGCGGCCTTCATGTGCGGCCAGACGGCGAGGGAGCAAATGGCTGAACCCATCAGATGAACATCAAGAACGGCGCGAAATGATTCAGGGGTGGTTTTGGGGAAACTGGCGTCTCGAAGAATGCCCGCATTGTTCACCAGCACGTCAATGCGGCCCCACTTAGCCAGGGTCATCGCGACCATGTCCGAGACCTGCTCAACGTTCGAAACATCAGCGCCATGCGAGATGGCCTCACCGCCAGCGGCGATGATCTCGGCGGCAACATTTTCTGCAGGACCTGAGGACCCGCCGGTCCCATCTAACGCACCACCAAAATCGTTTACGACAACCCGAGCGCCTCTTGCCGCAAACTGCAGGGCATGTTCGCGGCCCAAGCCGCCGCCCGCTCCGGTGACAATCACCACGCGATCATCGAACTGGATCGTCATTAAACCGGTCTCCTTATGATTTTCAAAAACTTGAGATTCTGGATCCTAACGGACCCTCAAGCGGCCTTGGCTGTGATCTGCATGCAAAGCCACTCGGCGACCGCGGCAGGCTGAGCTTCACCTTCGATTTCGATGGTCACATCCATAGTAGAGACCCATTTCCCTGGCCCTCGCTCATCCATGGCTCGAAGAAAAAACCGACCTCTGACGCGCGATCCAGTCTTAACGGGTGCCAAAAACCTGACCTTGTCGAAGCCATAGTTCAGCCCCATGGTAAGGCCTTCCATGAGCACTTCAGCTGCGGTGCAAAAGCCCCCAATCAGAGAAAGCGTCAGGAGGCCATGGGCTATGGTGCCACCGAAAGGCGTCTTACGAGCAAGCTCTACATTGGTGTGGATCTGGACCGGATCTCCAGTCAGAACAGCAAATTGGCTCACCATGTCCTGACTGATGGTCACCCAGTCGGACAGGCCGATCTCGGTTCCAATAATCGATTTGATTGTATCGCTATTATAGGTTGCCACAGTCGCGCTCAATGTCAGCTTGATTTTCACTAAACATACGTTCAGCATAATGGGGTGTCAATCGGGCCCTCCTGATAGACGTCACTGCCAAACCTGCCGATACCCGCAAAGCAGTTGCTCGGTCCGCGCAGATCCGCCCTTGATGCCTTCCTGTCGGCAGGGAAACACGCTGGCCAACACCGAATGACCCACAGATGACCTATTGAGACCAGGATCCAGCAAGATGAGCCTTATCCCCTTCCCCGTGCCGGAATCCCAACCCTACTGGGACGCAGCAGCTTGCGAGACTTTGGTCATCCAACGTTGCGTAGACTGCACCCAATGCTATTTCCCTCCCGCCCCTGTGTGCCCCCATTGCACTAGTCGCAATGTTTCATGGGAGGCCATGTCTGGTCGCGGAACACTCTACAGTTTCGTGATCACCACGAACCCTTGGCCGCAATGGCAAATGACTGGACCTTTTTCTGTTGCGGTCGTTGCCTTGGAAGAGGGACCCAGGCTCTTGTCCACCGTCGTTGATTGCGAACAATCGCCGGCAGAGCTGAAAATTGACATGCCACTAACGGCGACATGGCGCGCCTTTGGGGACGGGCCCAAGCTGCTCTGTTTTCGTCCGATCGTGGAGGTGGGGCCATGATCCGGCCAGGGCAATTTGCCATCGTCGGCGCAGCTGAATCGACTGAAATTGGCCGCGTTCCGACCCTTTCATCCATGGGTTTGGCGCTAGACGGTGCTGTCAACGCCCTAAACGACGCCGGGCTCAAGGCGTCCGATATCGACGGTTTGACAGTCGCCAACTTGCCGGTTGGCAACTTGGCCCAGCAGTTGGGTATCCATCCAAAATGGGTAGACGGCACCTCTGTGGGCGGTTGCTCGTGGATCTATCACTTGCGTAGCGCCATTGCTGCGATCAATGCCGGATACTGCTCTACAGTGCTGATCGTGTACGGCGAATCCGGCCGTAGCCACCCGCGTGGGCCGAGCGCGTATGATACTGTGAAGCCCGGCTCTATCGAACAGCAGTTCGATATCCCCTATGCTGGACCCAACCTTCAGGCGGCCCTTTTCGCCCTGCCGCTGGCCCGCTACATGCAACATTACGGCCTCACTGAAGAACAGATTGCTATGGTGCCGGTCGTTCAGCGCGAGTGGGCTGCGATGAACCCACGCGCCAAATTGAGGCAGCCGACAACCGTTGACGAGGTTTTATCGTCCCCGCTGATTGCTTGGCCAATACGCCGAGCAATGTGCTGTCTTGTATCTGATGCAGGCGGAGCGTTGGTTGTTACATCTGCCGATCGCGCCAAGGATTTTCCCAAACCTCCTGTCTATGTCTTAGGATCAGGCTCAAGCATTGAATCCGGTCCCTGCAGTCCTGCGGGTGTGCGTGACCCCTTGCACCCAGGCTTTATCCGAACGTCAGGTCAAGATGCCTTTCGCTCGGCAGGCCTGACCCATGCCGACATCGATCACCTCATGATCTATGACGCGTTCGCACATAATCCGATCTTCGGGCTGGAAGGTCTTGGCTTTGTTCGAGATGGCGAAGCTGGCTCATTCATTGCCGAAGGCAATACCCGGCCCGGCGGAAGCCTGCCGATGAACACCAATGGAGGCGGGTTGGCCTACGCGCACTCCGGCTCTTACGGCATGCTCTGTATGCTGGAGGCGGTGCGGCAGATGCGCGGCGAAGCGTCAGCGCAGGTTCAAGGTGCTGAGGCGTCCTTGGTGCATGGTTGGGGTGGGTTCTGGTCGGCTTGCGCCACGGTCATCTTTGCCAATTCCCAGCCTTGATCGGCGACCGGGCAAACGGCCTTAACCGCACCTGGTCGCCCACGTTGGCAAAGGCAAAACACCACGCTGAACGTTTGCGCAGCTATCTGCGTTGATGTAAGAGCAATGGTGAAGCTGACGACAGAGCGGCGACTGGGGGAAATAGTGATCAACGAAGCCGCCTCGAATGCCGTTGCGCCACCATCGCCATCACACGCCGTTGGCTGGACAGCCTATTACGCCCTTGGCGTGCTGACACTGGTCAGCTTTTTCAACTATATGGACCGGATGGTTCTTGCGGTCTTGCTGGAACCCATCAAGACAGACCTTCATCTCTCTGATGGTCAACTTGGGCTATTGTCGGGGCTTGCCTTCGCCGTACTGTACGCGATCTTTGGCATTCCATTGGCGCGGTTTGCTGACCGTGGACCGCGCGTCAAACTCCTTGCGGCTTGCTTGCTGGTCTGGACCGCCATGACGGCGGCCACGGGCCTAGCACGCAGCTTTCCGCAGCTTTTTCTGGCGCGCATGGGGGTTGGTGTAGGCGAGGCCGGCTGCGTCCCGGCGGCACATTCTCTCATCGGAGATTACTTCCCTCCGCAGAAACGGGCCATGGGAATCAGCTTCTTTCAGGCGGGCGGTCTCGCGGGCCTCAGCGCCGGTCTCCTGATCACCGGCTTGCTTGCAGACCACTTCGGCTGGAGGATCGCACTGATGATTGTGGGCCTAGCGGGGTTACCACTCTCTCTATTGATACTGACGACCTTTAAGGAACCTGTGCGGCGAGGAAATCTGAATGATGAAGCTGCTGAACCCGCGCTTTTAGCCATCAAGGCCTTACTTGGCCGCCCTGCCCTGCGCCACCTCACACTCGCCCTATCGATCGGTGCTTTCGGTACCTACGGGATCACCCAATGGCTTCCTACTTTCTTCATCCGAAGCTATGGCATGAGCCTCACGCAGATCGGGGTATGGTCTGGAGCGGCTACCGGCATTGGCGGCGTACTCGGTGTTTTGTGCGGCGGGCTTGGCGCGACTCGACTTGTTCCGAAGGATCCACGGTGGGAACTCTGGTTACCCGCCATCGCCTATGGGGGTTCAGCGCCGCTATATGCGATGGTCTTCCTCAGTCCATCGCCAGTTTGGGCAATGCTGATTAAGGTTTTTGCGACCTTCTTAGCGGCATCCGGAGGCGGAGTAGCGCTCTCGGCCATCCAGTCATTTGCTGAGCCGCACCGGCGCGCTACGGCGATCGCTATGGTCCTATTTCTGTCGTCGCTGCTAGGTCTAGGCCTTGGTCCCCTCATGGTGGGCTTGGCCAGTGATGCACTAGCTCCCCAGTTCGGAAAGGAGAGCCTTCGCTACGCCCTTCTTTTGTCGACGTCGGCTTTGATATGGGCGGGATTGCATTTTTACTTCTCGTCACGACGTGCATCAATCGATCGCGTCGAAGCAATTTGAAGGAGAACGCGGTGGCCTACGACACTCGCGCTCTTTCGCGCCTGACCCCCATATCGATAGATTCGCTAACAGAGCAATAGGAGCGCAAATTGGCAGTCATTGAAGTCGCCCGCGACGGACACATCGCCACTGTAACACTCAATAGGCCAGAACGGCGCAATGCTGTGACCGGCGAGATGATGCAGGAACTCGAGAGGATTAGTCGCGAGTTCGGCCAGGACGAACAGACACGCGTAGTGATCTTCCGCGCGGAAGGACGCGATTTCTCAGTCGGCGCTGATCTATCTGCTTCACCCAGCTCTCGGCCTGCGGCGACTATTTTAATGCGCCGACGCGCTGCAGAGTTTGGTGCGCAGTTGATGCGTTCAATGCAGGAGATTCCGCAGCCTACCATCTGCGCGGTAAAGGGCGTCGCAACCGGCGCAGGCGGTTGCATCACGTCGGCTTGCGACTTTCGCATAGGTGCCGAGGATGCCCGGATCGGATATGGTGAGGTCAAGCTGGGCATCAACCTGATGTGGAACGCCGTGCCGATCTGCGTCCATCTTGTCGGTCCTGCTCGCGCCAAACAAATGATTATGACCGGCAAGCTGTTTGACGCCGCCACCCTTGAGCGCTGGGGATTCCTAGATCAGGTTGTGCCGCTAGCTGACCTGGATACCGCCGCGCGGGCCATGGCTGAGGAGTACGCTGCTCTGCCGCCTAACTCCGTTCAAATGATCAAGAAAAGCATCAACCATGTATCCGGCGCCCTTGACCGAGCCATCATGCATATGGACGCTGATCAGTGGCTGCTGACGAGCCTAACCGAGGACTATAAGGAGGCCGTCGGGGCCTTCTTCGAAAAACGCAAACCGACCTTCTCGGGCAGTTGAAGTGGAGTAACGCCGAGGATCAGGCCACGGAGCCTACGGTACCCTCCGCAAGCAGCGCCTCGATCTGATGGTCTCGAAGACCCAGTCTGTTTACTAGCAGATCTGTTGTGTGTTCACCCAACTTCGGCGCGGGGGTCGAGGCGGGGTGATCACGCCCGTGGAACCGCCAGAAGTACCCGTTGTGCAAGCGCTCACCCAAACCGGGTGTCGGTAGGCGGAGGAACCAATTCCTTGCAGAAAATATCGGGTGTTGGAGCGCCGATAGAGTGTCGCACACTGGAACCAGTCGGCCAGACGGTTTGGATAGCACCAAGCCCGTGTTGTCATTGCCGCGGACAACTGCTCGCTGCGGCGGATCAGACACCTCGCTACCGGCGCGAGACAATGTTTCCGCCAGTAGGCTGTCACCTATATATTCGACGGCGCTTTCAAACATTGACCCCTCCACGTGGCCGCCTTCGCCCGAGAGGGTCCGCCTGTAGAGCGCGACCAGTGTTGAAGCTGCCATCTGCAGGCCGCAGATGGGATCGGCGGGGTATGAGGCCATCAACACGGGATCGCCGCGACTGTCACAATGAAGGCTATCCCAGCCAGCCAGCGCTTCGATCGAAACACCATTGGCCTTGAAAGCGGCATAGGGGCCGACCGTGCCAAAACCGCTGAAAGAGGTCATCACCAAGCTAGGGTTCACCAACGTCAGGTTTGCGTAATCGAGACCAAACCTAGCCATGATATTGGGGGTGAAATTCTCCAGAACAATATCGGCTTGCATAGCGAGTTTACGGAAAAGCGCGGCGCCAGCCGGCACCGCCAGATTCAAGCCGAGACCCAGCTTGTTGCGGTTCACAGCGTTGAAATAGCAGCTTCGGTTCAGTGGCGAGCCTGATGAAGTACCGCCGCCATCCGCAGGACCAACCAGCCGCCAGACGTCTGGTCGCGTTGGGCTCTCAACCTTAATCACTTCGGCGCCGAGATCCCCAAGGATCATACCTGCGATCGGACCAATCCATGCCTGCGTTAGGTCAAGCACTTTCAACCCCGCCAGCGGAGCCTCTAGAGCCTGCGCGTGATCAGGCTGAAAGGGAATGACCGCCCAACCTAAGTCTTCAATAGATGCAGATCCGAGATGAGGGGCCTGTCCAATGTGGGGACCGCCAATGCTATCCAGTCGCGCGGCGCGGCCTACCACGCGCACATCACCGATCTCGGCAAATTCGGCTTCTCCGAAGAACTGAAGCGCGGCAAGTTGGGGGTCCTCCAAGACTGCTGCTAGCGGCTGAACGATGCCGCAGACGACCCCCGCCTTCTGCAGGCTCAGAAAGACAGCTTTCACCGCCAGCCTCGCAGCGAAGGGCGCAAAGGCGGCGGCGGCGCGGTCAGCGGCTAGCCCTGAACCACTCTCCAAAAGACTATCAGGTGCGTCAGCCTGAGACATACCCAGCGTATCGCGGTAAGCAGGAAGATGGGCCAGCACCCCAGGCGCGACCGATACATAGCCGTTCAAACACCGGATCAATCGACCACCCTCAGGCGTACCGGCCTGCCGAGGCGACGAAACACCTAGCTGTTGCTCTCGTAGATAGGGCAAAAGGCCGGCTATAGACTCTAGGCCAGAAACCTCCACCAGTCCGCCGCGCCCGGTTCGCCGGCGTCGAACCAATGCGGCCATCGCCCCGACAAAGGCGTTTGCGCCGATAGCGTGTTCTAGCAAGCCCTCGGGTGCCAAGATCGGGGGTTCGTCAGAGCGTCCATTCAGAGCCAGATAACCGGTCAGCGCCTGAAGTTCAGCAATATCAGCATCAGGATCCTCAGGCTCTGGATCTAGGCCGAAGTCGCTTAGGTGAACAACGACAAGGCCGGGAAAACGATCCGTCAGATCCTTAACCTGCAGGCCCAAGCGCCTTGCTCCGCAAGCATCCAGAATAAGAACGTCTGTGCGACGCAAAAGGTCTTCACAATCCAAACTGTCGGCAAGGACGCTACGCTTGCCCATCGCCAAAAATGCGAAAGGAACCGATCCAGATGCGCTACGGGCACGCCAGTATGGCCCAAGGTCTCGCAGAAGAGAGCCCCCATTGGCCTCGAGTAGGATGACATCAGCACCCCACATGACAAACTGACGCCCACAAAAAGCGGCTGGGCGACGTTCGGAGACCTCAATCACCCGCAGGCCATCTAGCGGGCGCTGAGCGGTCATCACGCTCGCCTAGGCCCCCATCGATACAAGGAACCTAAGTAGAAGACGCTCTTTGCCGGGCACATCCTGAAAGGGTGTACGGGCATGTAACATGGTGTGGTTATAGAGGATCTGAACGTCGCCCGGCTGCAGGTACATAGAGAGCCCTATGTCAGGTTCGCAGGCGATCTGATCATACAGGTCTAACAGTTCAAGATCGCTGTCGGAGATGGTAATATGGCGAGCCGCCGTCCGGAAATAGTCTGAAAGATAAAAGGTCTTCAGCAAGCCATCTGCGAAGGCGCAAGGCGGATAATAGCCAACAGGTTGCGCGCCTAGCTGTTGCTGATTACGCAGGTCAAGCGCCATCGGTTCAAAGAGGCGCGCTGCGAGATCGGGACGACGTAAGAAAAGTTCATTATAGACTGTGACCGAGCTGGCAAACCGGCTCTCACCCCCGGATGCAGCCGGGCGCACACAAAGTAGGCCGACCAGATCTGCCGCGTCGCAATGGAAGCGAAACTCCCCGGAGGTGGCGTAAAGCCGTGCGTAGGGATCGCGCTGGTCCGCCCCGGTGTCACGCACCTCGCCAATCACATCGCCTTGTGGGTTCTGGTAGCCAAGGCGGCCAAACTGTAGGCCCAGTACCCGCATGAATAGCTTTTGATTTTCCAGGTCCCATCGATCGACGGGCACGCCGCGAAGGATTAGGAACCCTCGACCCTTGGTTAGGGTGTCTTGCCAACCCTGGAGGACCTCGGGCTGCAGTGCGATACGAACGTCGTCGGCCGTTAGTTGATCGACCGGTCGGCCCAAGGCCTGAATTTTCGCCATAACCGTTTCAAAAGCACCAACCATTTTTGGGGTAAGAACATCGATCCACTGGCTGGATGCACCAAGGTTTGATGCTCGCCACGCCACATCACCCATTACGAGGCCTAGAGGCGGACCTTGGTGGTCTCGGGCCAGAAAGTGCGCAGACTGGTCTGCGATCGACATAATAGCGTCCATGTCTTCAACTATTACGTGGCGCGAAGGTCGCGCGAGCCCGGTTCTAGTGGGCGGGACGAGAAAGCAGCAATCGATCCCATCTCGGACGACCGTATCTTGCCACGGCCGCCCGATTTGAGAGTGGTTTTTAACAGTCTAGCGCGCTTAAAACGCAACCCCTAACCGGACACCGACCTTGCGCGGATACATAATCTGGAGCGCTGTCATACTTAAGACGGCGGGATCCTTGTCATTAAGGGCATTGGTGGCAAAGCCCTCAATGGTCCATACGTCATTGTTGATACCCGCCCGAAGGGTAAGATCATTGAGCTTGCCTGAAGACAAGTTCTTGGTGGTCGCATCCCAAGTGCGATCTCGAAAAGCGTATCCCGCATATAGATTTCCGGTAACGCCGCCGAACCAGCTTAAGTCTCGACTATAGTCGGCTGCGAGAGAATAGGTGATCTCAGGCACGTTCGGCACTGGGCCTCCGACCTTAATAGCAGTGCCGATCGCCAGCTTTCCAAGGACCTTGGTGAACTTAGCGTCATTATAGGCCGCATTCGCTGTCAGGCTCAGACCGTCTAACGGCGTACGCCAGGCCAATCCGATATCGGCGCCCTTGATCCGGGCGTCGCCAGCGTTGGTTATGGAGATCACCGCGCCCGTGGCGAACTGAACCAGCACGTCCGTCCAGTCCGTCTGATAGACCGAACCTTCGACTAGGAGGGTTCGGTTGGCCAGTTCCCAGCGGCTTCCAAGCTCATAGGTCCAGAGTGAATCTGGCATGTTTGCCGGCTTGATAGACCCTGCTGGCAGTCCCAAAGTGACGTCTGCTGCAGCGGCCTGAGCAGGCGTTTGGAGCGAACCGCTGCGGAAGCCCTTGGCGATATTGATGTAGATATTGCCATTATCAGCAGGCTTATATTTCAGGTTAAAGCGCGGGTTTAGGCTATCCCATTTTGCACCCACGACGCGCGGCGCGCCCGTCGCCCGATCGATGCCCTTAGTACTACGATCATCTTCAAAATATGCGAGACCAATGAGAGGTTCGAGTTTTCCCCCAAGGAGAGACATGGAAGCTTCACCGAAGACTGACCACGATTTTGTCGAAATTACACCTAGAGTATTGATAATGCTGTTCTTTGTTCCAGTTAGACCAATTTGGCTGTAGTAGAAAATATCGGCATCAAGTTTAGCGTCTCTGTTCGAGGCACCCACACTCCATGTGACGGGACTATTTTCCAAAGAACTTAAGCGGATCTCATTCGTATAAGACTTTGTGTCAAATTCACTGTCATTAACCAATATTGATAGCAATGGTGTAACAAAGTCCAAAATATTATTTGTATAAGAGGTGTTAGCGGACAAGTATCCAAATTTCGTTGTCAACTTTCCAGTCAATGAATAGATATCTGAATCGACATTTGTGAAACCCGTTCGCCCACCTGTACCAGCGATCGCTGGAAATCCGTATGCCGTCGGGAAGTACAGTTTAATAGCCGTATATGAGTTAGTGGGTGTCAACGTATTGGAGAATTTTTGCTTGTTGCGAATGTTCCAATAGAAGCCGGTAACGGTGAGATCGTCCGTTGGCGTCCAAGCAAGAGACGTGCGGACGTTAGTCCCCTTAAATCCATTGCCATCTTTTATATTTAGCTCTGGAAGATCCGCAAACCCGCTAACGGATTCAGACCCAGCGGAGATCCGCGCGGCAAGCTTGCCTTTGATAAGCGGGATATTTAGGACGATATCGCCGTTGTAGTTCGATCCAGCACCCGATGTTTTGGAAGATTCGGCCTGCGCCTTGCCAGAAAACTTGTTGGAGTCGGGTTCAGCCAAAATCAACTTGATCGTCCCGCCCATGGCGCCTTGGCCATAGAGCGTAGCCGACGGCCCACGAATGACTTCTACGCGCTGGAGGTCCAGGAGGCGCGCGGGCGGGGTAAGTTGAAGGTTGGGAACGCCAAATGGCGTGTCGCCAATATAGTAGCTCACAAGGCCATCGCCGGTCGTTCCACTGGCGATGCCGCGAATCTGGATGGTCTCAAAGCCCGGCGTCGTGGCCGAGACAACAGAGGCACCGGGTATAGCCTTAACCAGGTCAGAAACCTTAGTTATTCCGGCCTTCTGGAGTTCGACACTCGAAATCGACTGCACAGGAAGCGGAACGTCCAAAAGGCGTTGCTCGCGCTTTTGGGCGGTCACAACGATTTCCTCAACGGCGTTAAGCTCCGCAGCGTGAACAAGCCCAGGTGCTGCGACAGCAATCGCGCATGCACTGGTCAGCAAGGCTGTACGAATGTTCATTAAACTATTTCCTTCCCCTACTTGGCTGGCGGGCCAGCTCGGTTTTCCCGCATAAAGCGATCAATCGTCTGACGACTGACCTTGCGTCAATATCAAATACTAAACATTTGTACAGCCCATTGACAATGCTAATTCGTTAGGAGCAATTTCGGCCCGAAAATTGGGTCCGATTTGGTCCCCACCGGTGAGATTATGAACAAACGTATCGTCAACATTGAGACCCACCCCCGGCTGACATATGACCTTTTGTCCGGCGCATCTGGGTCAGTGCCGGAGGCTATTGCCGCTTCTGATGAGAATGAGAGGATGTCCTATAGGGACCTGTCCTCTCGGGTCGATCAGTACGCCCGGGCCCTACTGAACCAAGGATTAAAGCGTGGGGACCGCTTGGCTATGTTGGCCGCGCCCTCGATCGATTTCTGGATCGTGTTCCAAGCGGCAACGTCTATTGGCGTCACTTGGCTTGGCATTAATCCGCGTTACCAGAGCCGCGATTTCGAGCATGTCCTATCGGACGCTGACCCAGCCCTACTCGTCGTGATGTCGCCTTTTGACGGGCGCGACTATTGCGAGGAGTTAAAATTGCTTGCGGGCAACACACCGATGGTCTGTCACGGCACGCCAAGTGCTGGTGCGGTTCCTCAGGACCTTTTTCTTGCACAGGGAGAGCGGGTGAGTGACGCCGATCTGTCTGCAGCCAGATTGGTGGTGGATCCTGAGGATATCGCGCTCATCGTCTATACTTCAGGAACGACTGGCAAACCCAAGGGGGCGATGCTTTCGCACCGCGCTATCGTTTCTTCAGCGTTGACCAATTGCGATTGGATGGGCCGCGAGAACCTGCGCTCGAGCATCTGCGCTGCGCCCGTGAACCATGTTGGAGCCATCAACAACCTTTGCATGCCTGTGCTCGCCGCGGCGGGCCATTTAATTTTCCATCCACGGGTGGATATGGCTGCCATTGGCGAGATAAGCCGCCGGGAACACCCGACCTATCTCGTCTCATCGCCCACCGGGTTTGCTATGATGTTGCAGCACCCCAACGGAATGGCTCAACGGCTTACCGATACACGCTTGATTGTTTTTGGCGGCGCGGTGACGGCCGAAAGTACGCTCGAACAGTTCGCGCGTCCTGGGCTGCATCTTTCGAACGTATACGGCCAGACCGAGACTTGTGGGATAATCACCCGGACGGTAGCAAACGCATCCCTCGCTGATATGTCAGAAACCATTGGTGAAGTTCTACCCGGCGCTGAACTACGTGTTGTCGACTCCTTAACGGGCAAGGCCGCGCCAGTTGGCACCCTCGGCGAGATCCAGGTGCGCGGCCCTTACATCATGAGTGGATATTTCCGAAACCCTGACGCGACAGCTGCCGCATTTACCCATGATGACTTCCTGCATACCGGTGACCTTGGAATGCTTCGTCCTGATGGCAATGTCGTGTTTTCAGGACGGCTGAAAGAGATGTACAAGTCCGGAGGCTACAATGTCTACCCGGTAGAAGTTGAGCAGGCCATTTGCGAGTATCCCGGCATCGCGCTAGCCGCCGTGATTGCGGTGCCACATCCGTCCTTCCAAGAGGTCGGGCACGCTTATGTGGAACTTGCTCCCGAATTCCAGGTCACTGAAGATGAGCTACGCAGATTTCTTCGAGAGCGGATCGCCAACTACAAGATCCCCAAGACCTTCTCAATCGAGCACGAACTCCCCAAGTTACCGAATGGCAAGATCGACAAGCTGACCCTGAAGATCCGCGCTTTAGGCTAGGCCATCCTTAGGCGCGGCAGGCCTTATGCCTTTTCGGATTAAGGACATGTAGGCCCTGTGTCGACGGCTCCAGAGCTCGCGATCATATCCCGACTTGCCCAGAAGCCGTTTTACGTAGGGATCGAAGATCATCGTACCGATCTCCATATAAAGCCAAAGGAGCGGAAGCCATAGCCGATCAACCTGTGGTGCGATCTGGCCATCGGCATCCATGCGCGTCACCGAAGCCTGAACAAACCCGTAGAACCGTTCGAAGAGCGAAAAACCCCAATCGCTTTCCTCAAGTACCGCGCGCCGAAAGTAGGCCACGATCGTTGGCCAATCTTTTTCGTGGCGTTCAATCCAGTGATCAATGACCACAGCATGGTCTTCGGGCGTATTGATCTGTTCGGGCGCCGCGCCCTTTAAAGCGTCTTCAAACTGCGCAATAAAGTAGGCATCGACAGCTTCACGCAGGCCTTCCTTTGATCCGAAATGGTGATTAATCAGGCCCACCGACACTTCAGAGGCCGACGCGAGGTCCCGAACTGTGACGCTATCAAATCCCTTATCGGCAAAGAGAATGAACGCCTGACGGATCAGCCGTTCTTTGCCGTCCAAGACTTCGCTATCAACGTCAGTTGCCAAGGCTAGATCTCCCGTCAGTCCGTGTTTAGCTGCAGATTGTTTTGAATTGCGCATTTGAGCATCGCTTGCAAGGTGGCCGCGGCCTCTTGCCACAGTTAAGGCGCTATACAAACGCTTAATCCAAAAGGGCTTTGCCTTGAGCGCTTACCGTTCCGATCGGGTGAGTTCGGAGCACAGTCGTGGATCTATCAAGAAAGCGTTGATGCAGCCTAGAACGCTCAAAGCAATCGTGGCCGAGGACTAGACGTACCCTAACCTCAGAGAGCCTAAAAAAGTTTCGCTGCGGGCTGGAACGAGTGAACGGGAACAATCCTGGTGAGCCACCGTCTTGGTGATGAGATCCTGTTAGCAAAAAACCTCAACGATTCTCACAATGGGTTGCGCACCACGCCCAGACTGAACTATTGTTCAGTTTGAATTTTCAATCATTGATGGAAGAGCCTGATCATGCGCGAAGTTGTAATCGTTTCTACGGCCCGCACGGGCATGGCCAAGTCCGTTCGCGGCGGTCTCAATGCCACGCACCCCATCACCTATGCGGGGCACGTTCTGGCTAGCGCCATGAACCGTGCCGGTGTGGATCCCGCCGAAATCGAGGACGTGGTTCTTGGGTCAGGACATCCCGAAGGTGCCACTGGCTACGACATTGCGCGAACCGCCGCGCTCCGAGCCGGATGCCCAGTCACCACATCTGGGCTTACCGTAAACCGGTTCTGCTCGTCAGGCCTTCAGGCCATCGCTGTGGCGGCTGGCCGCATTCTGAACGAAGACGTGCCAATCATGGCGGCCGGCGGCGTCGAGTCGATTTCCTTGGTGCAGATGGGCGGTCACATGAACCGGTTTCACCTGACCGAAGACTATCTACTGGCCCACAAGCCAGCCCTGTGGATGTCGATGATAGAGACTGCAGAAATCGTCGCCGAACGCTACGGCGTATCGCGCCAAGCGCAGGATGAGTATGCGTTAAGCTCCCAGCAGCGTACGGCTCGCGCCCAAGCCATGGGTCTATTTGCCGACGAAATCGTTCCGCTGGCTGTTAAAATGGCCGTCGTTGATAAGGTCACGGGTGAAAAGACCATGGTCGATAAGCTGGTCGACCGGGATGAGTGCAATCGCCCTGAAACCACACTGGAAACCCTAGCCGCCCTAAAGCCTGTTCACCGCGACGGTCAGGTGATCAAAGACGGAAAAACCGTAACGGCTGGCAACGCCAGCCAGCAGTCAGACGGTGCAAGCGCCTGCATCCTCATGGAAGCTAAAGAGGCGGCAAGGCGCGGTCTGGAACCGCTTGGAGCCTTTCGTGGCTTCGCGGTGGCCGGTTGCGAGCCGGATGAAATGGGCATTGGGCCAGTCTTTGCCGTACCGCGTCTTCTCGAATGCCACGGCCTATCGGTCGATGACATCGATCTTTGGGAGTTGAATGAGGCCTTTGCGAGCCAGTGTATCTACTCGCGGGACCGCCTCGGCATCGACCCCGAAAAATATAACGTCAATGGCGGTGCGATCTCCATCGGACATCCCTACGGCATGACTGGTGCGCGTTCGGTCGGCCACGTCCTGCTTGAGGGTCGCCGTCGCAAAGCGAAATATGGCGTCGTAACCATGTGTATCGGCGCCGGTATGGGCGCTGCCGGCTTGGTGGAGATCTATTCCTAATGAACGGTGCGTTGTTCGACCTCTCATGGGAACGTCTGCGAATATTCGGCGATGGTCCGATTGCGCAAGTCACCTTGAACCGGGCGGAGGCCTGCAACGCACTAAATTCCGACGTGATAACAAACCACTACGCCGCCAGCTTCATAGATCGTGACCAATCCCTATTGACGCTAAATACGCAAGGTTTCGCAAAGGGTGAGAAATCTCTCTTGGAGAAACCTAAGGCGGAGTTCAAGTGTGACTGAGGGCCCTCTTGCCAGAACGACCGATGGCCAAGTTTCGGGAACATTGGCCAATGGCGTCGAGTGTTTTCTGGGCATCCCCTTCGCAGCTCCGCCTTTGGGGCCCCTTAGGGGACAGCCACCGGCACCCGTAGCGCCTTGGCAGGGGGTTCGGACCGCCAACACCTTTGGCCAATGGTCTCTTCAACCGTCCTTTCCAGCGATGTTGACCCATTCTGCAGAAACAGCGTCGGAAGACTGCCTCTATCTAAACGTCTGGACGCCAGCAGGTGGGACTGACCTGCCTGTACTGGTCATTGTTCATGGCGGCGGCTTTCAGATCGGATCTGGTGCAGCACCGGCCTATCAGGGCGAGCATATTGCCGAGTCCGGCATTGTGGTCGTCACTTTCAACTATAGGCTCGGCGCGCTCGGATTTGACCACGGCCCACTGTGGATTCAAGATCAGATCGCCGCCTTGACCTGGGTCCAGCGCAATGTGCACGCCTTCGGGGGGGATCGGCGGCGCGTTACCTTGGCCGGTATGTCCGCCGGAGGTGTCAGTGTAAACGCGTTGAACCTTTCCCCAGAAGCTACGGGACTGTTCAATCAGTCGATTGTCATATCCGGTGGCGGAGACAGCCTATTCTCGCCCGACCCCTGCCCTGTTATTGAACCGATCGAATACGGCACCTTGGCTCCTATGCGCGCACCGGCCTTCGCAGGCGGTCGTGGAGAGGCTCCCTTTGTCGACGGCCGCTTTGTCGACCGCCTACCGTCTGAGGCCTTTTTAGCAGGCGCATCAAACGCTCGCCGAACGATCATCGGTTACTCCGACTTCGAGGGTAGTCTTTTGGATACGCTTGATCTGCCGCCAGAATTGATGGCCCAAGCCCTATCAAGTCCAGAACATTCATCGCAGGCCAACGGTTATGATCTGTACGGAGAGCTCATCTTTCGCCGCCCCGCCCGTGATCTTGCTGCTCTTGCATCCCTGGCAGCCGTTGAAACCTGGCTATTTGACTTCACCTATGTCCCTGAATCTCTAAAAGGTAAGGCCCGCGGAGCGAGCCACGGTGCGGCGCTCTACGCCATGCTTGATACGCTTGACGCTGCCTATCAAGAATTGGGCACGACACCCACGGCGCACGATCAACGCGTCGCAGCAAGCTTTCGCGACCGTATCGTCAGGTTCATCCAAGGCGGCTCGCCCAATATCCCGGGGAGGATAGATTGGCGGCCCCTTAAGGCTTCAGCGCCCCTGGCCTTGACCATCAACGAGGATGGAAGCGAGAGCGTCGTTCCACCTGGAGACCTTGCCCGAGGTTAAACTAATCGCCTGCTAACCAGTCCAGAATGGCACCGTTCACCGCATCTGGATTTTCAAGCTGAAGAAAGTGGCCCGCGTTCTCGATGACTTGGACCTCTAGCCCGCCCGGGAACATCTCCCTTGGCATAGCTTGGATGAAAATGTCCGAACTGATGCAGCCATCTGTCTTGCCAACCAGTCCAAGTGTCGGAGCTGCAATTGGAATGAGCGCCAAACCCCGCCCCTCCGATAGGCGTGGAGCATCTGCGTCAAAGGCCGCTCTATAGTAGCTGAGGGCGGCTGCCTTTACCCCTTGAGTGGCAAAAACGGCCTTCACTCTTTCCAAGTCGGATAGGTCAAAGTCCCAGCAAGGCGACCAATCACGCCACAGTCGCTCGATATAGGCCCAGTCATTGGCCTCCAACAAAATCTCCGCTAGCCCTGGAACCTGGAACATGAAGACGTACCAAGATCGTTTAAGCTGCTCGAAGTCTGCCGGCAGCTGCGTTGCCCAACCTAATGGATGGGGTACGCTCAGCGTGACCAAGCGATGGATGCGATCGGGAAACTTCGCCGCTGCTGCATAGGCAATTGCCGCGCCCCAATCATGCCCAATGAGAACCGCCGAGGTTTCGCCCAACGCTTCAATCCATCCGCCGACGTCATCGGACAGCGCAGCAATCCCATAATCACCATCTTCAGGCTGTGAGCTCGGCTCGTAGCCACGACTGGTAACAGCCACCGCCCGCCAGCCATTGGCAGCCAAAGTCGGGAGCAGGTAGCGCCAAGACGTCGGCGTATCTGGAAATCCATGCAGGCAAAGTGCCAATGGCCCCTCTCCCATCTCCCAAGCCGTGAATGTCAGGTCTTCGACTGTCAGCTTCCGTCGCTTCGCACCTGGGATACCAACCATCGACTAGTCTGCCCAAGGCTGGATGAGAATTTTGGCGTGTCGCTCAGGATCCCCGAGGTCCTTGAAAGCCTGAGTGATACCGTCAAGTCCCACCTTACCCGTGATCAGAGGTTTCCAGTTGATATCACCGTCCTTGATCAGCCGCAGCGCCTCAGCAAATTCCTCCGCTGTGTAGAAGATCACGAAGGTGAGTTGCAGCTCTTTGCTGATCGCGAGCATCGGGATGAAACTCTCCTCGCCCGCAGCAATTCCTGTTCCAATAATCCGGGAATTCTGGGGCGCCTCCAAAATGAGCTTGTGGAGCATCTTGGGTGCGCCCGTATTCTCGAAGATCACCAAGGGCGCGCCGGGTGCGGCGTCCATTGCCGCTGCGATCACGCTTGCCTGACTGGCATCGACCACCTTGGTCGCGCCCATCACCGTCGCCAGTTCGCGTCGTTTCGGGGACAGGTCCGAAGCGATGATTTGGCTGAATCCTCGGGCTTTTAGAACAGCGATTATCGCCAACCCAATAGGGCCACAGCCAACGATGACCGTCACATCCTCTGGCTTTAGCATCGCCTTGTTTACTGCATGAACCGCAATGCCGACAGGTTCGGTAAGGGCGGCTGCATCGTCGACGATCGAACTGTCAATAGGAAGAAGAAGGGCCTCGGTTAGCAACATGTACTCGGCATAGGCGCCCGGTACCTCCGAGGTCGAACCGATAAGGACCGGTACACCGTTGCGACTAAGGAACGGCATTGAACAAACCCGCTCTCCTTGTTCAAGGCGGCGATTGGTCTCGGGACCGAACTCAGCAATTTCACAAACAAATTCATGTCCTAAGATCGGGCCGTCACGGAGGGTCTTTTGCATCGCATCTGTCGGCGCGCCCAATGCGCGGACGTTTTCGATCATTCCATCGATATGATGGAAATAGTGCAGATCAGACCCGCAAATCCCACAGGCACGGACTTTGACCAGCACATCTCCTGGACCTGGGACGGGCATGGGTCGATCTTCGACAACAAATCGATCGCCGCGCATGACGGCGGCACGCATAGATTTCAAAGCACTTCCCCGTGGATGATCAGCTTGGAATAGTCGAGACCGAGCGCGTCACAATAATCCCGGTAGAGATCAAGTGCGGTCTTTGCATCCACTACTGCCGTGGGATTGCCCGCCTCATCGAGAGTGATATTGGCTCCATAGATAGCGAACCAGGTGACCATATCCTCTGTCGCATCTGCAGGGGTAACCAATGTATGCCTCGAACCCGCCGGCTCGAACAGGTAGGATCCGGGGCGGTTTACGGCTTCAGGGCTTTCAAGGTAGTGCCATGTCCCTTTGAGGGTCACGGCAAAGACTAGGCCCGTATGGAAGTGCGTCGGAACCTGTGTTCCTGGCGCCATGCGGGTTTTGGAAATCCACAGGCCTTGATTTAAGTCCACATGGAGCATCTGAAGAGCAGTACCGCCGCCGAATTCCATCCAAGGCAGTTCATCATCACCGATATGAAGGGTCTCAAGAGCGCCATGGGCCGGGATCATCGGACGCGAAGCGCGGTCCTGAATCAGCGCGGCCATCCGTTCATCACTTGAGAGGGTTGAAGCTTTGTTCATAATTATCTCCGTCGAAAAGGGGCGCTATTGAACGCTCACGGCTAGGTCTGTGTAGGTTTGACGTGCCAGATGGTAGCCGCCCGGCAGGTCGCAAAAAGTGCCTGTGCTTGCAGTCACTGCCTCTTTGAGATCCTCCGAGTGTTTGTCGTCGAGGAAAACCCTGACGTCTCTGCGGAAGTCCACGTTCGCTGATCCAAGTTCTAGGTCCATGTTACCTACCGACTTGGTGTTCAGTCCGCGCTGAGCGGACGAGGCTGACGGGTCAGGATCTGCTGAACCATGGGTTCGAAGGCCTGCAGCGGCATGGACTCATAGTTCGGGTCGAACGCCACCTGATCGTAAAGGTGGCAGAACTGGGCGGTGTATTCGAAGTGCGGATGGCCACGGAACTGCTCGCGCATGTCCCGGTCCAGGCCAAGGTGATGGAAGAAATAGTAGCCCTGAAAAATCCCATGATGTTCCACCATCCAGTGGTTGGCCTCTGAGACGTAGGGCTTGAGAATTGTCGCAGCATGTTCGGCATGATTTGCGGGTGCCAGCTGGTCCCCGATGTCATGCAGAAGGGCGCAGACCACATACTCCTCGTCCCGGCCGTCGCGATAAGCCCGTGTTGCCGTCTGCAGGCAGTGCTCAAGCCGGTCGACAGGATAGCCCCCAAAGTCGCCGCCAAGCTGCGTCAGGTGCCGAAGAACCCGGTCCGGCAGACTGGTCATATACGGCCCCCAGTGCTCGAGAACCCCTTCCCAATCGCGGCGGGTAGACTCCGCCAAGGCTGTAAAGGCTGGCGTCTTCAGTGTGGCTGACATGGCAGTTTGCCCCAGATCTAGGAGCATCGCGCCCCTCAACGATGATTTACTGAACATTTGCATAGTCTGACAAGCCATAATTGTGTCCGCCGCAGTGCGCCGCCAAAAAGAACGGGCGAAGAGGTTGGAGAACGGGGTTAATCAGGTGGGACACCATTGCTGATAACATCCGCCCTAAGTTTGCTGCCAGCAGCGGTTTTTCGCCAAGACGGAAACCCTTTATCACTTGCCTGACAGCTCAGCCCTCCGTATTGATACTATACAATTGTTTAGTTTTAGACCCGTAGTCGACTTTGGAGTGAAGGCATGAAGAGCCACAACGGCTGCACTGTGCTGGTGACCGGCGGTCCCGGGTTTATCGGCCGACGCGTCGTTCGGCGCTTTCTTGAGGATGGGTGGAAGGTTACCAGCCTGTCTTTGCCCGGTGAAGCGCCCGACCCGAGTTGGGGCGGGCAGGTCCAGATGGCCTATGGCGACCTGACGCAGTCAAAAGGGTTGAACGATCAGATGGGTTCGTTTGATCTTGTCATTCACCTTGCGGCGATAGTGGGGCTGCCAGGCCAGTACCAAAAGCAGTGGGACATCATCGCCGAAGGGACCCGAAACGTCTGCAACGCGGCTGCCGAACGCGGGGCCCGCGTGGTGGTGGCGTCTTCGGTCGCAGTCTATGGCGACAAGGTCCAGCGACAGGTATGCCACGAGAGCGATGGGCACGGGGCTTGGCAAGGTGCCTACGGTCGCGCCAAGCAGGGTCAGGAGACCATCGCCCTTGAGATCGCAGCTTCCCGCGCCGTTCCCACCACCCTGATCCGACCCGCCAACGTGTATGGTCTTGGCGGGGCGAGTGCCTGGGGTGATCGCTTGATCGCGGCTGTCCGTAAAAGCGGCGGTGCTGTCTTCGGCGACGCGGCGCACAACAATGCCGGATTGGTCTATGTGGAAAACCTAGCCGATGCCCTGTTGCTGGCTGGGACGTCCGAGGTAGCCATCGGAAAAACCTATAATGTCTGTGACGGTGAGGACATCAGTTGGCGGCGGTTCATGGACGACATGGCAGCCCTAGCAGGGTGCCCTGCGCCGCCGCAGTTTTCGCTCGTGGACGCAATGGCGCTGGCTATGGCCAACGAGAGCCCGGCGCAACTTATCGGACCCCGGTCCACCGCCGCGCCTTTGCTTGAAGGCTTAAATCTGGTTGGCTTTGACAATCGTTACGCATCAGATCTGATCCGCTCTGAACTGCGCTGGCAGCCTCGCATTCGCTATGCGGAGGCCCTCAGGCAGATGTCTCTACAATACCAACTCTTGGAGCCTTGAGACCCATCATGCCCTTTCCAACAGATCGGGTTGGTACCCGCCTCCAACCCTACGAGCTTGAACTCACAACCCGCAAAATTCTTGCCTATGCCGGTGGCCTCGGTGCCTCGGAAGCCGCCTATCTTGACGATGTGCAGGAACAGGGGCTGCGCGCCCTGCCGTTCTTGTGTGTGTCGCCGGAGTGGCCGGTGCTGCTCTCCATGCGGCACTTGCTAGACGACGCCCTGCCGCCAGAAGAAGCGCGTCGCGGCGTTCACGCGATCCAGGACTCAACCTTTCATCGCCCTATGCGCCCCGGTGACCGACTGGTCACGGAGGGGCAGTTGGTATCTGCAACCCGCATTCGCTCGGGTGTGCTTACGGTTTGCAAGCTGGTCACACGGGCAGAAGGGGATCCGGCGCCGGTGACCACCACCTGGACCAGTTCCATCTATCGCGATGTCGACCTCGCGGGCGACGCGATAACCCTTGAGTCGCCGCCCGCCTCCCCCAGCCTCAAACCTCCCGGACCGGATGCCGTGATCGATCGGCTACACATCCCGCGTGAGATGCCGCACGTCTATTCCGAATGCGCCGACATCTGGAACCCGATCCATTCGGAGCGCCGCGAGGCGCTGGCGGCTGGTCTGCCCGATATCATACTGCACGGCACGGCGACCTGGGCGTTGGCTGGGTTGACGATCCTGCGGTGCTACGCATCGAACGACGTCTCAGCGCTCAAACGCATGACCGGCCGGTTTTCAGGCATGGTGATCCCGGGAGGGGACATACTGATCCATCACCAGAAGGATGCAAACGGTATGGTCCGGTTCGAAGTCCGGACGTCGGCTGGCGCGGTGGCGATAAGCCAAGGCGTAGCCTGGTTGGAGTAGTAGGTCATGGTCCGTCTTACCCCCACGCAGGTACAGAGCTATCGCGACGAGGGTTATTTTCTGCTCGAGTCCGCAATACCGGACGCGATTGTTGATGACCTGGTCGGCGCAATGAACGGTTTCGTCGACAGGAGTCGATCCTTGACGGCGTCAACCTCGGACATTTTGCTGGGCCCAGGCCATTCGCCCCAGACGCCTATGCTGAGGCGAATTCCTCAGACCGTCGCATTTCACTCTGTTTTTGAAGACTTTGGTCTGCGAGGGCCATTGCTGGATATCGTAGAAGACCTGATCGGTCCTGACATCCGGTTCCATCATTCGAAGCTGAATTTCAAGTCCCCACGAGGCGGAGAGGAAATCAAGTGGCACCAGGATATCCAGTTCTGGCCGCACACCAACTATTCGCCTTTGACCGTCGGCGTCTATCTAACCGACGTCGATGAGAGCATGGCGCCGATGGGTGTTTTCGCTGGCAGTCATCGCGGACCGATCCACACTCTGCGCGACCCGTCGGGCGTCTGGACCGGTGCGTTGAGCCAGACGGAGGCCGCCGCGCTTGATCCCTCCAAATTGAAGTGGCTCACGGGACCGCGCGGCACGGTGACGATCCACAACTGTAGGGCGGTGCACGGATCGAAGGCGAACCTATCGGATCGTATGCGCCCGCTACTCTTGCATACCTACGCCCCGGCTGACGCTATTCCGCTTACCCGGATCATGGATCCGGTCCGCTTCGCAAACGTGATCGTGCGCGGAGGTTCGCCTTCAGTAGCGCGGTTCGACGCCGAGCCCTGTCCTCTTCCACCCGATTGGGGAGCGGGAGATTACAGCTCAATCTTCTCGGCCCAGCAGGAGAAATTGGGCTAGATCGGCTCGGTCGGAAACACCTGCGCAGTGCTCGCGAGACCATAGAGGCCGCAGCAGGCCAATGCCAATGGCTGCTAAGTTGCGCTCCTGGTCCTATATCGTGGATGTGGCCGAGTGGGTGTCAGGCGCGAAAGCCTGGGTCTATCTCATCAAGCTGGCGTAGCAGCGCTGGCCAGGTAAAGTCGCCTGCTGAACCGCTAAACAGCGATAGGCTCTGGTCGGTCACCTTCTCGGGCACCCCTTGACGCGGCTGGGTCAGTTTTGCGCCCGTTGACTGGGCGCGAACCTGCATCGTGCAGGCGCGCTCCAGGAAATACATTGCTAGCCAGGCCGCGGCGCAGTTCACGCCTACCGACAGGGTGCCGTGGTTGCGCAGGATCATGAGGTGCTTGTCGCCAATGTCGGCCACCAGTCGCTCGCGCTCTTCCAGATCGAAGGCGACCCCCTCATAGTCGTGATAGGCGACATCGTCCCGCACCATCATCGCGTGCTGGGAGAGCGGTAGCAGGCCATCTTCTTGCGCCGCGACCGCGACCCCATCGTCGGTGTGCAGGTGAATCACGCAACCAGCGTCTTCACGAGCCATGTGCAGCGCGCTGTGGATTACAAAACCGGCTGGACTTACCCGGTGCTGGGTCGGTCCGACCGGGTTGCCTTTGACATCTATCTTCACCAGGTTTGAGGCTGTGATCTCGTCGAACCGCAGTCCGAAAGGATTGATAAGGAAGTGGTGCTCAGGCCCCGGGACGCGGGCGGATATATGAGTGAAAATCAGGTCGTCCCAACCGTGCAGGACGACCAGCCGATAGACTGCGGCCAGGTCACGGCGGACGTCGGCTTCTGTCGATAGCTCGGTGTCATAGGCCATCTCATTCTCCTTCAATATACCAAGACGCGATCTTCTGATGCACGCCGCGACGACAGATAAAAATGCAGGCCCGCCCAGAGGAGCGCGACTGTCGACATCAGCAAGGCGTAGCGCAGGCTCTCTTTGCCGAAGTGCGGCGCGAGCGCGTCGCTGGCATGGCCCACCAGGAGCGGGCCCAGACCCAGACCCAGCAGCGAGGACAGGAACAGGACCATGGCAATGGCCGTCGCGCGTCGGTTCGGCTCGGCGAAGGACTGGATAGCTGACAAGGCGACGCCGCCTCCTGAAGCGACCAGAAACGTCGCAAAGACTTGGACAATAATAGCCATGGCGGGAGATGGGCTTAGAAACACCAGTGCGTAGAGCGGCGCGGAACCGGCGTAGGCGATGGCCGGAAGCCATAGTTCCCAGCGCGGATCGCGCGGGACTAGGCGGGCAGCAACCAAGCCGCCGCACATCACGCCCAAGATGCCGCCAATGCCTGCCGCAGTTCCGGACCAAAGGCCTATCTGGGTCAGGCTTAGCCCGTAGCTGCGGATGAAAAATGCTGGAAGCCATTGGGTCATACCGTAGGTACCGAACGCGCCGATCGACAGGGCCATGACTAGATGTCTCAAGGCTGGTCGGCGCAGTAACGCTGCAATGGCGGCGACTGTAGGTTCATCCGCTTGCGTATGCGCGTGGCCGCGCCGTAGAGGCTCTCGCAAAGTGAAGAAAACCAGGATCGCAAGTGGGACGCCCGAAAGTCCGACGAGCATTAACGCCGCCCGCCAGCCGAAATGATCGGCAAGCACGCCGGTGATGAGGAGGCCGGCACTGAGGCCCGCAATTCCGCCTGCCTGAAACAAACTGATTCCCAATGCCCGTTTTTCGGGCGGGAAGTAGTCGCCGATCAATGAGTGGGCGGCGGGTACACACCCGGCTTCACCGACACCCACGCCCATGCGCGCCAGAAAAAGCTGCGGAAAGGTTCTCGCAAATCCGGTGGCGGCCGTCATTGCGCTCCACAGTACAAGGCAGGCCGCCAAAAGCTTCACCCGGGACGCCCTGTCTGCGAGCCGCGCCAGCGGAACGCCCAGGATCGCGTAAAGCATTGCGAAGGCCAGCCCGGAGAGAAGTCCCAGTTGTCCGTCGGTAAGGTGCAACTCGGCCTTGATCGGCTCTAGCAGAACCGCCAGCACCATCCGGTCCATGTAATTGAAGAAGCTCACCAGGGTGAGCACGCCCAGCGCATAGTAAATGGTCCAAGGCCTGGCAAGCGTCGATGACGGCGGCGCGGAGTTGGTCGAGGCAGCGTCCGTCATCGGCAAGACTCCCGATCGCCGATCTGACGTCGGCTATCCCTCAACTTCGTATATCAATATGATTGACTGATCAATTGTTCAGTGTACGATTTGCCTTTCAGAGGAGACCTATCGATGAGCATCGCTGAGGAAATGCCGGTCCGGCGCATGGCCTTTGAATTCCCGGACGACATGGACTTGGTATTTATCGAGGGCGACCCGGCGATGTCCTACCTCTTCGTGGGTGCCTGGATGATGCTGCCCTATCTGGAGCCCTTCCTGATCCGCACGATGCAGACCGCCATGGCCCAGGTCGACGATCCCAAGCTGAAGGAAGAAATGAAGCGCTTCTGCGCGCAAGAGGGCCAGCACTTCCGCCAGCACGCCAAGGCCAATGAGGTTGTGAAGCGGATACATCCCGCCGGGCCGCGCCTAGCCGAACTTGAGAAGGAAGTTGAGGCTGAATTCGCCAGCTGGTCTGCTGACAAGCCGCTGAAATTCAACCTAGCCTACGGCGAGGGCTTCGAGTCGATGACCGGTGCCCACTCCCGCGCCCAGATCGAGACCGGCATGTTCGACTACATGAAAGAACCGCTCCGTAGCTTGATGTATTGGCATATTGTGGAGGAGATCGAGCACCGATCCGTTTGCTTCGACGCCTATGAGGCGCTGGTGGGCGATTGGCTCTACAGAACCAAGATGAGCCTCTGGTTCCAGCGCCATTACTACCGCTGGTGTGGAAAATTCGCCGCCGCCATGATCGCCGCAGATCCGGAGATGATCGCCCGTTACGAGACACCCGAGTGGGCGGCGGTTCGCAAGGCGCGGATGGACCGTTACAAGCGCGCCTCTCTGCCGCGCGTGATCGGCACCTTCATGCCCTGGTACAATCCGGCGCGTGTCGCCCTGCCCAAAGACTTCTATCTCGCTCGCCAGACCTTCACCGAGATGGCCGCAAGCGTCCAATAACAGCGTTCGAGGAGAGACGGCCGTGGATGATGCTCAGGCCCGAAGCGCCGCGATCAGACGGGCCATATGTCAAGATTGGCTGAAGGCTGATCCGGGCCCGTCTTGCCTGACGGCGTGACCGGTAAGTCAAGGACACTGGCTCAAAGCACGGTGCAACGGGCGGCGATCGGGCTCTGCGCTACACGAAGGCTTCGCGCCCGCCCCCCGCCCTCACCGCACATATCGAGGCTGACAGAAACAGAGGCTTGAGCCATCATGTCGGCCACTAGAGACGCACTTGGTTTAGAACCCACAGAGCAAGATTGACCCTTAAAAAGTTATCACCTATAGATAACTTAATGCCAAAATTGCCCACCGATCATGATAGAAGTTTTGACAACCTGCTGCAGTTGGACGGCGAGGTGTTTGTGATCGACCCAATCGGCGGGCATTGGGTTAAGTTTGAAGTGAAGCCTACAGAGGTGACCGCCGAACGGCCACATGGACTTCGGTATTCTTTGACGCTGCATGACGCAAGTGGCGAGCGCCTGGTAGGGTTTGACAACGCACATGCCGTGGCAGCTGGATCTGGCCCAGGTGCCAGAACGCCTAAAGCGTTCGACCATCGCCACCGGCTTCGCTCGATCAAACCCTATGACTATCAGGACGCCGCTAGTTTGATTGCGGATTTCTGGAAAGCGGTTGAGGCTGTTCTGTCCGAACGAGGAGTGAAGCTATGACAATATTGACGATCGGTATTGCCAGTGTAGAGGCCTATAAGGCGCGCACGATGGCAATTGCTAGCGGTGAGTTGAAGCCGTCGGCTCAATCTCCGAAAGTATGGTTCACGTCGATCGAAAGCTTTGCCCGGGTTCTGTCCGATCGCAATCGTGATCTCCTGTCCATCATCGCGGCGGAGAAGCCAGATTCATTGCAAGCCTTGGCTGAGCGCACAGGCCGCGCAAAGTCGAATCTTTCCCGAACTCTGCGAACCATGGAGCGATATGGACTGGTGCGGTTTGACAAGGGCCAGGGCCGCGCCCTCGCCCCGCGGGTTGTTTATGACGATATCAGGCTGGATCTTCCCTTGAGGATCAAGCCGGCAGCAAAGGCGGCCTAAACGATATCGTAGTTATGACGCCGAGGCTCTAACCAGCGCCGAAAACATGTTCACCAATGCCATCTGCTTAAGGTTAGAGACTAGCCTAAGTGGTAGGTCGGGATTTCCGACGACAATGGCCAGGGCCTGGGCTCTGGAAATGGCCACGTTGAGGCGGTTTTTGGAGAAGAGAAAATCAATGCCTCTTGGGCTTTCGGTCGCAGATAAGGCGGACATAAACAGGATGACGATGGGCCACTCCTGGCCTTGGAGCTGTTTGGCGCATTATCACCTTTGAAGCGTTCTGACGGGACGAAGCTAAAGGTCAATTATTTCTTATAATTATCAATGGTAGCAAATCTATCAAATTTTACGCTCGTAGGACTCCCGTATTTCACTGACTAATTTATGTCATTCTAGGGCATATGTCACTTGTGAACATAGTTGCATTGGAGTACAGATAGCTATGTCAAACGCCACTCTCGTTTTTCACTCGAAGCGTATTTTCGATGACGGGTCGATTGTAGAGGCAAAGATATGGGCTGTACCGTCACCTGTTCGTGGGTCCGCTCATTCGCTGAAATATTCCCTCTTTTATGGGTCACGAGGACGACGGCTGATTGGTTACGATAACGAAGCGGGCAAAGGTTATCACAGGCACTTGGGCGACGTTGAGCAAGCTTATGTTTTTATCTCGGTCGAACAGTTAGTCGAAGACTTCCTATCTGACGTAAACCAACTGCGAGGAGAATAATGATGGCTGAAGAACTCAAAATGGTCGTCGGCGGATCTCTGAATGATGATATGCGCGCATTCACCAAAGCTTGGCGACGCGCAGAAGTTGGTAATCTTGAATCAGAGCGGGTTTTGACTTTTGAATCGTGGGAAGCGCTTTCAAAGGTACTTACAGGCGAGCGAGTTCGTATGTTGCACCGTTTGCATGACCATCCTGCGTCGTCTGTGAACGCGCTTGCCAATGAGTTAAACCGTCAATATCGCCGCGTTCACGCGGATGTCAGAGCGCTCGAAGACGCAGGTCTGGTAGATCGATCACACGGAGATGTTCGGGCAACTGTTGATCGCGTTACAGCAGAGTTGGCCCTTTAAAACAGATTCCAGCCTGACTTTTCGGCTAAAGTGCATGAACAGTGCCAAACATTTCCCATAACTATTATTGGCGTAGACATTTGATGTAGCGCGGCGGATTCTATTCAGAAGTGAGTGTTTCTAGGGTTTTTTTAGAGACTTAGCCCTACCGAAGTTATTTTAGGCCGGGGTCACATTGCCTAGGCTCTCGTGATGGAGGTGATGGTTGTCGCGTTCGATCAAGGCGCTGATATGAGCAACATAGACACCGGCCGA
>Ga0114967_10000681_pt1 | contig 29294 bp, 23 predicted proteins | sample M_130628_MF_Meta_FD_92639 | JGI IMG/M metagenome (GOLD analysis project Ga0114967, IMG submission 92639) | Freshwater microbial communities from Lake Montjoie, Canada to study carbon cycling - M_130628_MF_MetaG | ecosystem: Environmental > Aquatic > Freshwater > Lake | place: Lake Montjoie...
CCTCGCCAGGTGCCAATTTCGAAATAGGTCTGGGCATTCAGTTTCTTCGCTAAAATGCGCAAAAGAGCCAAGTCGGTTGGTAAAGAACCTCCATCTAAAAATGCAAACGGAAAAACTTCTTCGGTATCGGCATCCCACAATTTGAAATAATCGACTTCAGGAAAACCAGTCTTTAATTGAAAAGATTCTTTTACAATGAGCTCGTGCTGATCTTCTTGGTCGATGAGTGTGTTGAGAAGTGCCGGATTTCTAATCAACAGGCTGATTCCTTTGGCAAGCGTGGCAAATTTGCGTTTGAAAGCGGTCATCATTCAGCGGATTTATTGCGAAGCTTTTTTACTAAGTCTCCTAAATCGGATAGTTTAGGCCATAACTCTTTCAACGCAACGTTGGTGTCTTTTTTAAAAAGCCAAATAACGGAAAAAAATGTGGCCATGTTGGCAAGTGTGGTAACCAAAGCGGCTTGATGTTCATTAATCCTCCCAGGGAAAAAAATTGAAAGTGATAGGAATCCAAGCAACGTAACAATGAGGCCAGCCGAAATCGCGTAATTGTTTTTGGCAAACTGACCTGTTCCCGAAAAGTAATGTCCCAATATTAAATAACCACTGATAAAAACAACGCCGGGCATTAGAAAATACAGATTCGCTTTAACGGGAATAAATGCATCGCCAAAGAGCAATCCGAAGAAAGATGCGGGCATTAAACACAAGCAAATTGCGGCAGCTGTGGTGGCTAAAATGCTCGCCCGAAATAGGGGGACAGTTAATTGGATGGCTTTTAATTTATCGTCGGAATTGGCAATGGTGCCGTACTGAATTGTCGCAATGGAAGTTGCAAGCATCCACATGGCTTCGGCCAATGATACCGCATTCGAGAAAATTCCCAAGGCAAATGCGGGCAGCATGAAATAAGCAACACGCTGAATACTGAATTGCAACATGTGTCCAAATTGATTGGCTGCAGAATATTTTACAAGTGTTTGCACACTCTTCTTGAAACTCATGTGTTCGCCAATTTTTGGAAGACGTAAAAGGAAAATCAGAGAAATGATCCATGCCGTTAACCATCCCAAATACAAGGCATACATGTAATGAATTGGTTTGGGATGGAACCAGATGAATGCCGCCAAACTGCTTACAATGATGGTGGCGGTGAAGAAATTTAAAATATTAACCGAACGATATTGCTCACGCCCATTTAAAAGATGCAATTGTTGGTTCATGCTGGCATTGAGAAAGGAAAGTCCTGCAATGTGCCAGCCGTATAATTCAAATAAATCGGGACGAATATAATATACCACAATAGGAGCGAGGAGGCTCCAGAAAACGGCCCAAATCCAGGATGGGAAAAGTAAATTGCGTAATCTATAGCGTGGAGAAAGGTACACCATAGCTGCACCTCCTAAGAAATCGCAAAGCAGCTGAACACTGATTACCAAAACTAAAATTAACGTAGCAATGCCTTTGCCTTCGGGCCCAAGTTTTCGGGATAATAAAATAATGGTTCCAAAGTTTACCACAGCCGTTGCCAAACGACTAGCAAAAGTAAAAAGCATCAATCTCAACATGCCGCCAATATCTTCCTATAAAGGTTGTCAAGTTTGCTTGCTACTGCCGAATAGCTGAACGTATTTTGGCAATAAGCTCTCAGTTCAAGTTTGTTGTATTGCGCTTTGTTTGTATGAAATGCAATCATCGAATTTTTCAAGGCATCTGAATCCTCTTTATTAAATAGAATTCCTCTACTTTCGTCTATAACTTCAGGTATTCCACCAATGGATGGAGCAATAACGGTAATTCCGCAAGAAAGTGCTTCTAAAATAACAACCGGTTGATTTTCATAGCGACTATTTAATACGATGGCGTCAGCTTGTTGAAGTTCTTGAATGAGCTCATCGCCTTGTAGTTTCCCATTAAATTCAGCACCTCGTTGGGTTAAGCCCAATTCATTCGATAATCGTTTAATAGCAACTTCATCGTTTCCTCCGCCAATAATATGCAATTCCAACTCGGGAATTTCTTTTTTTGCTTCTTTAAACGATTTCAATAATCCACTTACATCTTTTTGTTGATCATCCAATGAGGAAATATGAATAAAGCGTGTTGGGGAATTTGAATGATTAGCTGGAATAAACGTCTCCGTATCAACTACATTCGGAATAATTTCATAGTTTCCTTTCAATGAATGTGCTTCCATTGCCGAACGAAGTTGTTCAGAAACGGGTGCAATAAATGAAGCTTTTTTAATGGTTCGGCGTGTTTCACGTTTCAGTAAATTCCCTTTATATCGTCCATCCTCGGGATGATAACCCGTCCAATGTTCGCTTACACCAAAGGGGATGTTTAGTTTTTTGCTCATCATCCGTGCAATTTTACCCAGAGGCCAAGGCACGTTTAAGTGAATGATGTCGGGTTTGCCGGTCCATTCCAATACTTTCGTCAATCCAAATTCATAGTGCTTACGAAGTAATTTCCAATTTCTCCATGCTCGAATAATGCGAATGCCATTTTCAGAACGCCCATAACTGACAATAAATTCATGAAAATCACCTTCCGATTTTCGGTCTATGCGAAATTCTCCTACTTTTAAATCGATATCAGCGATGGCATGCAACACAGAAACTTTATTAATCGTCGCTACTGCTTGGGCATGACGTTTAATGAAAATACCTAGCGTTGGTTCCTTTTTGCTGGGGTACCAAGAAGCGAGAAATAGGATATGAAGAGGTTTTTCTTGGCTCAAAACAGAATTTTCGTGGATGAAATTACTGAATTAATTAAACTCTATACTTCAATCGAATAGAATTTCCAATAACAATCACATCCGAAAATGCCATCGAGAAAGCCGCAATCATAGGTTGAAGTAGGCCTGCTGCTGCTATTGGAATTGCAATGATGTTGTAAAAAAATGCCCAGAATAGATTTTGATGAATCGTACGCAAGGTCATTCTACTAAGTTTCAAAGCAAGGGGTAAACCTTCCAAACTCCGTTTCTGAAGTAAAATAACCTGGGCCGAACTCCAGGCAACTTTACTGGCATCACCCAGCGATATTCCAACGCTTGCAATATTCAGTGCAGGTGCATCATTCACTCCATCGCCAAACATAGCGGTTGATTGTTCTGCATTTAAACGCTCAATTATTTTCAGTTTTCCTTCAGGGTTTTGTTGAAAATAGATTTCAGAAATTCCAATCTCATCTGCAATGTATTTGCATTTGCGTTCCGAATCACCACTGAGTAAAATGGTTTTGATGCCCATTTTCTGAATTGCCAGAACTGCGGCTTTACCTCCTGCTTTCAATTCATCGTTAAGTGAAAGTGCCGCAATGCATTGTCCATCTTCAATTAAAAAAAGATCATATTTTTTGACTAAATCAACATCTTGAATGAGTCGCGCAGAGCCCAATTCAATCTTCTTTCCATCTGCCGTTTCGGCAATCATACCCAAGCCCTTATTTTCTTGAATGTTGGATAATGGCATAAAAGGAGCATCGATTTTATTCACCAAGGATTTCGCAATGGGGTGCAACGAATGTTGTTCGATAGATCGAATGAGTGAACGGACATAAGTTTCGTCAGCTCCATGAAAAACATCCAAGCTATTTATTTGGAAGTCCCCTGTTGTAAGCGTCCCAGTTTTATCGAAAACGAGGGTTTTAATTTTGGCAAGATGTTCAATTGCAGCTCCATCGCGGAAAAGAATTCCCAATTTTGCTGCTCGGCCAATTCCAACCATAACAGCCGTTGGAGTGGCAAGTCCCATGGCACAAGGACAGGAAATAACCAAAACTGCAATGGCCCGCAAAAGACTTTCTTGGGTAGTAGAATTGAAAATAAAAAGCGATACGATAAATGTAAGCAGCGCAATGGCAATGACCACTGGGACAAACACCGCGCTCACTTTGTCGCCTAAACGTTGAACAGGCGGTTTGACACTTTGTGCTTTTTTTACCAATTCGATAATGCCAGCCAAAACGGTTTCTTTGCCGGTTTTGAGCGCCCTCATTTTAAATACTCCCTGTTCGTTAATGGTTCCACCAGTTAGTTCGTTGCCAACCGTCTTTTCAATGGGCATACTTTCTCCGGATATTAACGCTTCGTTCAGTAAGCCATCGCCTTCAATTAGGATTCCATCGGCGGGAATACGATCGCCGGTTTGAATCAATAAAACATCGCCGGGAATGATTAAGCGAGCAGGGATTTCTTCGATATGCTCCTGGTTTTCGTGTAAGCTGATGCGCTTGGCTGTTTCGGGTTGAAGTGCTGAAAGTTCATGCAAAGCATCTCCCGTTTTTTTTACCGATCGTTGTTCGATGATATTACCTAAAAGCACCAGCGTGAATATGCTTGCCGCCGTTTCAAAGAATAAATAGTTCTCAGGATTTCCGATGGAATGTGAAATCATACTTCCCCAAACACTGTATGCAAAGGCCGAACTTGCACCGATGGTTATGAGCACATCCATATTGGGAATGCCTGTTTTTAAAGAATGGTAGGCACTTTTTCCAAAATGCATCCATCCAACAATCATCACTGGTAAGCAGAAGGCAAATTGCACGAGTGGATTATGCAATGGATGCCAAGGAATAAACATATGCGCCAATAAAGGCAAGGTGAAAACGAGTGAGAAAATGAATCGTTTTTCGGTTAAACTAAAACCAACAATAGAAGTAGCTTCTGGTTCAATTACCTGAAATCCCAGACTTTCGATGTCTTTTTTAATCGTTTCAATTGGGTATTCTGCCTTCGAAGTAAATCGAACTTCACCAACGGCAAAACTCACGTTGGCGTCATCAAGTCCTTTATTTTGGAGTAGCTTTTGAATTCCCATCGCACAATTGGCGCATGTCATTCCTTCAACTTGGAGTGTACATTGTGCCTCTGTGCTTTCCATACTAGTCGAGGTTTAAAGAATCACTTCCAACAACTTCGAGTTTCACTAGTTCAACACTGTGTTTGAATCGTTTCATGATGGTAATTTTATAACCACCAAATTCTTTATTCTCATTCACCGCAGGAATTCCATCAAATAATTTGTTCACCAATCCGGAAACTGTCTCATAATCGACGCCTTCTTCCAATGCAATAGGCAATAAATCATTTACATCACTGATAGAAGACGTCGCATTTACAATAAACTCGGTTTCGCTTTTCTTTTCAACAGCGGGTTTTTCTTCGTCGTATTCGTCTTGAATTTCACCAACAAGTTCTTCAATAATATCTTCCATCGTTACAATTCCCTCGGTGCCGCCAAATTCATTGGTAACAATTGCCATTTGGATATGTTGACGTTGCAATTCTCGCAAAAGATCATTCACAAATTTACCTAGAGGAACATAATAGGCCGGTCGCAACAAGGTGTTGAGGTCGATTGGTTTCTTTAAACGGATGTGTCTAATTAAATCTTTGGAGTGGATAATTCCGATGATATTATCGATCGAATCTTTGTAAACAGGCAGTCTGGAATATCCTTCTTCTACAACGCGGTCAATAACTTGTTCAACATCATCATCAATATCAATGGCAATTACACGCGTCCGAGGAACATAAATCTGTTTCACCATGCGATCGTCAAACTCGAATACATTCTGGATGAGCTCGTGTTCCGATTGTTTAATTGCACCGCCCTCCTCACTTTCGGTGAGAATCATACGAAGTTCTTCTTCCGTGTGAATATCATTATGTTCACTTGAGGACAAACCGAAAAGGCGCAGTGTTAAATTCGACAATGCATTTAAACTCCAAATAAATGGTTTGAAAACCGTGTAGAAAATGCGTAAAGGAACTGCTATGAAAAGCGTTGTTTTGAGGGGATTTCGAATTGCAGCTGTTTTGGGAACTTGTTCACCAAGTACAATATGTAATACCGTGATTAATGAGAATGCGATTGGAATGGATATCGCATGCGATGCCGTTCGAGCTAGAGATCCCTCTAATCCAACATTGTAGCCCCAATAATCCATAATGGAAATAACAATCTTGTTCACTACACCTTCCCCAATCCAACCTAAGGCAAGACTGGCTAAGGTAATTCCAAGCTGACATGCACTTAAGTATCCGTCCATGTGAGACGTGATGTGTTTGGCAATTTTTGCAACAGCGTTTCCTTGTGTTGCACGTGAATCAATTTGAGACTGCCGCACTTTTACAATGGCAAATTCTGCTCCTACAAAAAAGCCGTTTAGAACCACAAGCAGAAGAGTAACTAATATTTCGGGAAGAAGATCAGCTACCATAAGTCAGAAAAAATCGAATAGAATGAGAAAACTCTGTCAGGTTTATTTGTTCAGAGTTAGAAGCTAATGCACTAGTACTTCTATAGTTGCAAGTTTTAATTGAAAACTCACACATGCGCGTTTCGGGGGGAGGTTGATCCAATGTATATGATTAATGTGGCAAAGTTATAAAATTCGACTACTAAGCAACAAAATAACTTTATGTACTTGGTATTCAAAACGATTTTAAATATTTTTTCACAGTTCCTTGTTTGATGCATTCGTTTGTTATATTTGCGCCCTCTTAAATGGTGGTCATAGCTCAGTTGGTTAGAGCGCTAGTTTGTGGCACTAGAGGTCGGGGGTTCGAGACCCCTTGATCACCCCAAACCCCGCTAGTCGGGGTTTTTTTATTTTATTCAGATCACCCTTTTCGCTCAATTCTCGGTTTTTGCTTTTAAATATTTGCAAATTAATATCGATTCAATTTTAAATTATTTGATGTTTCCTCAGAAATAATACCTGGATTCATTTTTCAAAAAACAACAGACTTGTTCATATTATCTTTATCAAACGAATAGGGCTTGCTTAAAATAAATGGTGCTTTTCAAACTGATTTTTCATACCTTATCTTAAAATAAGTCAAATAAATGGTGCTTGATTTATTTTGTTTTGAGTCAATTTACAGATTAATCAAAGCTTGAAGCATCAAATAATACATTCGCCCGTCACTTTATTGTGTGATTTTTTTGATTGAAATAAACTTTGAATTTTTTTTTAATGCATTCATCCAATGGGTTTATGTCATAAAAAAAGCCCCATTCTTTTGAACGGGGCTTGGCTGGTGGTGCCTCCAGGGATCGAACCAGGGACACATGGATTTTCAGTCCATTGCTCTACCATCTGAGCTAAGGCACCTAACCTTGCTTATGTATTAAGCGGGTGCAAAAATAGTTTTTTTAATTTCCTATCAAAAAAATATTTTACTCTTTCTGCATTTTTCTAATTCTATCTTTGCAAAAGATTTCAATTATCATGATTCAACTTGTACTCGACTTAGGCAATACCGCGCTCAAAGCAGCTTGTTTTCAAGAGCGTACAATGTTAAAATCAATCTCTACATCCTGGGGCAATTCAGACGAAATTGAAGAAGCGCTTTTGCGTTTGATGGTCTATAATCCAACACATGTGTTTATAAGTTCGGTTGCTGGTGGTCGAAAAGAGGTGGATTTATTTCTGAAACGCGCTCAATTAAACGCGATGTTTTTGGATTCTGGAACATCAATACCCATTAGAAATCAATACCAAACTCCCGAAACATTGGGTGCCGACCGGCTCGCAAATGCTGTGGCAGCGGCAGCCATTTTCCCAAACAAACCCTGTGTAATCATCGATTCAGGCACGTGTATAAAATTCGATTTTATTACGCGAAACAATGAGTATTTTGGCGGCTCAATTTCGCCTGGAATAGAAATGCGTTTTAAAGCCCTGCATGAATTCACCCATCAATTACCTTTGTTAACGCAAACCGAACTCGTTTACCTGATTGGTAAAAATACCAATGAGTCAATTCATTCGGGAGTAATTAATGGTACACTTGCCGAAGTAAAAGGAATCTTGGAACAATATCAAATGACACATAAAGACCTGCAGGTAATACTTACCGGAGGTGATTATGCATTAATCGAACGAACAATTAAAACCAGTGTTCATGTTGAACCTTGGCTCACTCTTAAAGGACTCAATGAAATTTTCCTACATCAATTGCGCTAAATCATTCTGCTTTTTAATCATTCTTTTCGTTTCATCCAGTATCAATGGACAAACATTAAGTCAATCGCCTTATGGACGGTTTGCCTTAGGCGACAATATTGAAAGTACATCTGCTTTTATTCAAGGATTGGGAGGCGTAACACAAGCACTTTCCGATTCCAATGCATTGAATTTATCGCAGCCAGCAGCTTTGGGTTCTTTAGAAGGAGGCGCAACAATCTTTGAAGGTGGAATTTCGGCTTCTTCTATTAAATATTCGGGCTTGTCTTCAACTCAACAAGGTCGTTCTGCTGGCATTGGGTATTTTGGTCTGGCATTTCCCATTAAACGAAATCGATGGAATGTGTCACTGAGTTTAACTCCTATTTCGAATGCTGGTTTTACATTGCGCGATAGTATTACCGATGCAGAAGCCGGTATTATTAATTTAAAATACACGGGCAATGGCGGTTTTACTGCATTTACACTTGGAAATGGATTCCATTTTGGCAAGAACTTAAACATAGGAGTTCAATTTCGTTACCTTTTCGGGAAGACGAATTACAGTTCGAAAGTGGTTTTTAATTCAGATACCATCAACCAACGAAATTCATTGATTACCAATTCCAATAGCATTGGCGATTTTGATATGCAAGCTGGAATTCAATATCAGATTCGATTCCCGAAAATGAAGCATCACAGCAAAATGAAAAATGATTCTTTGTTAAGTAAGCTTCAATCGAAACGAAATCTCAATACCGATTCCATGCACCTTATTATTGGTGGAACGTTTCGTCCTTTAGTAAATATTAACGCAACGTCTTCCTACTTAGCACAATCGTTTTTTGGAAACCTGCCGGGAACCAACTATACCGATACGATTAGTTCAACAGAAAATTCGGGGAGTATTGTTATGCCGATGCAATTTGGTGGTGGAATAACTCTCAAAAGCAGCAGTAATAAGTGGCTAGTAACTGCCGATTATGTTTATACTGATTGGAATGGCTTTAAGATTTTTGATAAACAGGATTCAGTTCGTTCTTCATATCGTTTAGGATTGGGAATACAAATTAATCCAATGGCATCATCTAGAAATATTGCTGGACGAGTGCCATATTGGAAAAAAATTCGTTACCGTGCCGGTGGTTATTATTCCGATGGTTATTTACGTTTGAATGGAAAAGCCGTTCCTGAATATGGGTTTAGTTTAGGATTTGGTTTGCCTGTGGTTTTGAGAACATACAATACACGATCTGCAACAAGTCTATTGAATTTTGCGATAACCATTGGACAACGAGGTGTTTCGGGTGTAAATAATTTAAACGAGCAATTTGTGAAAGGCACATTGTCTTTCTCGTTGAACGATCGTTGGTTTAGAAAATTCCAGTATGATTAAGCAACTTATATATTTGTGTGTCAGTTTGCTGCTTCTAGCTTCCTGCGGCAACGATATGGAAGAGGTTAAGCGATTGGGCTCGGACGTGCGTGTTCCAGTCTCTTCGACACGAAATGTGGAAATGATTTATTCCGATTCATCTCGCTTGCGTGCAAAAGTGAATGCTCCACAACGTGACACATATTTAGGAGACGATGGATTTGTGGAGTTTTCAAAAGGATTGAAAACCGAGTTTTATGATACGAAATCGATACTGGAATCGAAAATGATTGCCAACTATGGGATCAGTTATACCAAAACTGAAATTATGGAAGCAAAGGGAAATGTGGTTTTGGAAAGTGTAAAAGGCGATAAACTCGAAACCGAACATTTAATTTGGGATCAGAAAGCGGATCGTATTTATTCGAATGTTTTTAGTCGCATAACATCACCCGAACGAGTTATTTATGGAGATGGATTTGAATCGAATCAGGATTTTTCGAAATATCGAATATTGAAAGTAAAAGGAATTATTAGCTTAAACGAATAAAAAAGCAATCATGGATCAAAGACGTATTTTTAAAATAATGGAGATTGTGTGGCTTAGCATCGCAATTTTATCTGTATTATCTTCGGTATGGAATTTCAGTAAAGGCAATGTTGACGCAGGTAAATACCCATTGTTTGTTGCATTCTGCGCCGCATTATTGTTTTCGCTCAGACGATATCAAAGAAAGCGATTGGAAAAATCAATGAGCAATTCTGATGAACAAAAAAAATAAAAACCTTTCGATAGAAAATTCTGTATTAGGATTTTTTTGATTTAATTGTATCTTCGCAACCCTAAAAAAAACTAAAGTTTTCGCACATTCACAATGGCAGTTCTTGAAAGCATCCGCTCCAAAGCCGGCACTATCGTAGTAATAGTAATCGGGCTTGCACTCTTCTCTTTTGTAATGCAAGATTTATTTTCCTCCGGAAATTCAATTTTCAACAGCAGAGACACCGATATAGGTGAAATTAATGGTGAAACAGTAAAAGGTGAAGAATTTCAACGCCGTCTTTCTGTTGCCGAAGAAAACTACAAAAGAAACCAAGGTGTTTCGGGTGTTGATGATAATACTCGTCAGCAACTAATAAATCAAATCTGGAACGAATATTTAGATGAATTCCTTTTTGATGGACAAATGGCTGAGGCCGGAGTTGCAGTATCTGACGATGAATTATTTGATATGATTCAGGGAGATAACATCAATCCACAAGTAACTCAAATTCCTTTATTTCAAGATAGTATTACGAAACAGTTTGATCGTAATCGTGTGATTAAGTTTTTGAAAACACAATTGAGCGAGGAAAATGATCCAGACGGAAAATACCGTGAATCTTGGGCTGAATTTGAGAAGTCATTGGCTAAGCAACGCGTAAAGTCAAAATACAATACACTTATTCGTAAAGCAGTTTATGTTACTACTGCTCATGCTAAATTCGATTTCGCTAGTAAAAACACAACTGCTTCAGTTCGTGTTGTAGCAAAGAAATTCGATACTGTTGCCGATTCAACCATTGCGGTTACAGATGAAGACATGAAGAAATATTACGATGCTCATAATTTCGAGTTCGAACAAAAAGACGAAACACGCAAAGTTGAGTATGTTGTATTTCAAGTTAATCCTTCTGCTCAAGATCGTGAAGATTTGAATAAAAACATCGCTTCATTGAAGGCGGAGTTTCAAGCTACAACAGATGATAGTGCATTTGTTAATGCCAATTCAACTGAAAGTATTCGAGTAGAGACTATAAAACGTGGTAAGCTAGGTCCTCAAATTGATTCCTCAGTCTTTAGTGGAGCCGCAGGAACTGTTTATGGTCCGTTTAATGATGGTGATATGTTGAAACTATTGAAGTTGAAAGGATTTAAAGCAACTTCCGATTCAGTTAAAGCACGTCACATTCTTATCTCAACGCAAAGCGGAATGACTGCAGCTGTTGCATTGGCAAAAGCAGATTCATTGAAAAATGCAATCAAAGCAGGTTCTGATTTCTCTCTTTTAGCCATTCAATTCTCTGAAGATCCTGGATCTAAAGTAAAAGGTGGTGACCTAGGTTGGTTTACTGAAGGAATGATGGTTCCTGAATTTAATGATGCGTGTTTCAAAGGAAATGTTGGTGATCTAGTTACTGTAAGTACACAATTTGGTGCACACTTAATTAATATCACTGAGAAAACAAAAACGAGCAACAAAGCAGAAGTTATTTATTTGAGCAAAAAAGTTGAACCAAGTACTAAGACAGTGGATGAATTCTATGCGAAAGCAAACGATTTTGCAGTGAGTGCTGTTGACTACGATGCATTCAAGAAAATAGCTGATGAAAAAGGAATGTTCATCGTTAGTAAAGATGGATTGTTGCCGAACGATCGTCAGGTAAATGATTTATCTAACTCACGCGAAATGGTTCAGTGGGCATACAACCAAGATCGTAAATTGAAAGAAGTTTCTAAAGTTTTCGATTTTGATGGAAATTACGTTGTCGCTTCCTTAACTGGATTAAAAGACAAAGGCATTCCTACATTCGATCAATTGAAAGAAGTTCTGAAACCTTTAGCTATTCGTGAGAAAAAAGGAGAGATGTTTAGTAAACAATTTACTGATGCAATGGCAGGTATTGCTAGTATCGATCAATTAGGTGCTAAAATGAATTTGCCTGCCGATACTAATGCAGCCATTACCTTTTCATCGTACTCCATTCCAAATTATGGTTATGAACCTAAAGTTATTGGTCGTGCCTTAGGAAGTTCAATCAATAAATTGTCAAAACCAATTGTAGGTTCAAATGGCGTATTTGTTATACAAGTGAGTTCTATTACTCCGGGTCTGGCTCCTAAAGAATGGAAAGATGCGAAAAATCAAGTAGTACAAACACTTGTCGGTCGCGTTGATAGTGGTGTTTATACAGCAATACTTAAGAAAGGTAATGTTGATGACAAACGCTATCGTTTCTTCTAATTGAAATTAATTGTTTTTTAAACGCGCTTTTCTTTAATTGAGAAGCGCGTTTTTTCTTTGATGCTAGTTCCAATGATGTCTCAGCTTCTTTTCATGTGTGAATAATGAATCTAAATTATACATGATTGCTCAGCACAGCATAAGTGTAACGGAGCTACACAATGACAATAGTATTAATTGTAAGGCATTGAAAATCGCCTAGCTTATTATCCGGACATTCAGTTAAAGAAGAACGAAACGATATATTTGATTGGTTTATTAACTGGAATAAAACAGACGATTCTACTTCAATGAGGAAGTATTTTAAACACTTCTTTAGATTCTTTAGTAATTGGAAAATCGATCTTAAATGCCGGCGATACGGTGATGTACCATGGAAAATTGTTCCATTCATTTCAATGAAGAAAACCTTAAAGAATCTAATGATTCAGGTTGAATTTAATTAAGCACTATTTTAATTAAACTCTTTCCGTGCCCAGCTAGCAATAATGTCTGCTTATTCATTGCCAACGCTTCATAGAATGCAGATGAATTTGGGGTTTGATAAACTATTGAATTCGAATCATCCGATAATTCTAACAAAGAACCTTGCTGTGTAAAACCATAAAGTTTGGAATTTAACTGAATTACATTGCAAATAATTCCAGCTTTATCAATTGTTCTATACGAACTCCGATCATCTTCAAATCCCCAGATACCGTTTTTATCGTATTGAATAGATTTGCAGCCGCTATAAACCAAACGACCATCAATTTTATTCAATGCGTGAATCAAGCCTTTTACATTGAGTCCTTTGCTAATAGAACTCTTATTCGCATCCGTAAAATGATAAATAGTGGAACGAGTACCATTAAAAATTGCTGCCGCAAATCCTTTATCACCTTCTTGACTGAGCGCCCAAACAAACTTTCGGGAGTTTTTCCAAATTACTTCAGGCTCTTTCGTTAATGAAGTATCAATACTAGCAACAAATCCCATCGGTATTCTTTTTTTTCCACGACCAATACCGCTGCTGCCTCCACAAACAATTAATTTACCTTCATTGTTATAGGTTAAATCATAAAAGCAACGATTCTTAAAATTGGGGAACTCCGTTTTGCTAAAACTTTCAGTAATCAGATTGTATTTATAAATTGTTCCATGATCGGCAGCGATGTACAAAAAATCACCGATTCGAAAGAATTTGAGGATGTTTGAACCTGAATTCGGATAAGAAATGGATTGAATTGTTCCATCTGTTCTCATCCTTTTTAAAACACCAAACTCGCCACCCAACCAAATATCACCTTGGGCTAATTGGTAAACATCGTAATAACTGCTGTCGATGTCACTGCCAACATTAATTTCTTCAATTATTTGCGCAGAGCTTTTTGCTAAATTTAAGAGAAAAAATAATAATGTAAATCTGAATGTTGACTGGAGTGAAATCACAAAGCAAATCTAATTAAATCTGTTGTTTTTATTACTCAATCTGTATTTGTTTAATTTTAAAATCTTGATACATGACAAGCGATTCAAGCATCAATGCAGTGGTGTATACATCCGATTTCCAATATAATGTATTGCGAATTACAGTTCCACCTGAGAAAAACACTCCGCCATCCCAACATAATTGATTATTGGTAAATGAGGCCTGTTTAAATAAAAATCGCATTGCTTTATCAATCTGAATCGCAAAACCGGTAACATGCGGGTCTCCAAATCGGAGCATCGCATTGAGCGCATAAGCAGTAGACTGAATAATGTCATGCTGATTCACAATTTTTCGAGAAGAGAACGAACCATCAGGAAGTTGAGATTCAATTAAATGTTGTTTCATAAAAGCGGCAGACTGATCGAGATCCGAAATCCCTTTTGACCAAGCCCTTAAAGCCGCGTAATGAAGATGGTACCGATTCGGATAATAGATTCCTGCTCTGCTCCAATCCTTGCGTTTTGCTTTCCGTTCAATATATAATGCAGATTGTTTTATTCCGGCTGCATCGAATTCTGAATTTTCTCCAAATGCCGATAACACATTCGCATTTACAACCGCATCAACATCATTTGCTCCATATGGAATATAGGGTTTAAAAGCATAGGGATACAACGTGCTTAAAGGTGTTAGGAAAAGCGCATTGTTAATAATTAGTCGTGGAATATTCCATGAAGGAAACGGTGCTTCCAACGCCCTCCAAGTTAAAAATGCACCACTCTCTCTCTTGTCGAAATGGATGATGTTGTAATAATGTTGCGAATAACGAGCGGTATCTCTCCATGCTCCTAAAATAGGAGATAAGCGAATGGTGAAATCGTTTTTCTCTCCAAGTATTTTGCGCACTTTGCTATAGTAAATGAATGCGGTATATCCTTGAGCGCTGTCGTCATTATCGTTTACTACATTGGCCGCTTTCCTTATGTATGGTGAATTTAACGGATAGCGAATGGGTCTTCGAACCAATGCATTTATTTTGTTTTGATGAAACATGTAAAGTCGGCCTTTGGGTAATAATTTCGGCCAAAAGTTGAATCCATCGCCTTCATAAAAATCAGAGATTCGAATAATCGCCGCATCGAGCATCGGAGGAATTCCATTTAAATCGGGGCGAATGATGTATGCTGCTGCAAGTGAATTATGAATAGATGAAGTGGAAAAACAATTGGAATCGTATGAATCGCTTTGTTTTCCGAGTAATGCAAATGTGGTACGCATGGTCATGATGGATGGCCACTCACCAGCATATTGATGTTCGGGAATTGTTTGGGTTATTTGTTGATCTGCAATAAATCGCAACGCAGACTGAATGCCTAATTCAATACTATCGGATGGAATGTTTTGAGAAAAGAGATTTCCAGAAATGAATCCAAATATTAAAGAGATTCTTCTGAAATTCATGTTTTTAATTGAAAAATCAATAGTTTAATACGTAAAAATTATCTCAGAATTTCGAATCGATACGCATCGAGTCTTACAAAAATGAATGTCAATACAGTAAATGACCAAAGGGAAGAACCCCCATAACTGAAAAATGGCAAGGGGATTCCTACAACAGGTGCAAGTCCGATAGTCATTCCAATATTAATTGCTAAGTGAATAAAAATGATACTTGCTAAGCCATATCCATAAATTCGCGAGAATGTACTTCGTTGTCTTTCGGCTAGATAAATCAACCGCAATAGTAAAAATATGAATAAGCCCAAAACAGTTAAACTGCCAAAAAATCCCCATTCTTCACCAACAGTACAAAAAATAAAATCGGTGCTTTGCTCAGGAACGTAATTGTACTTAGTTTGTGTTCCGTTTAAATATCCTTTTCCTAAAATTCCGCCCGATCCAATGGCAATCATCGATTGATTTACGTTATATCCTGCACCTTTGGGATCTACTTCTTTGCCAAGTAAGACGTTGATACGTTTTTTTTGATGGGGTTCAAGAATATTGGTGAATGTGTAATCGACCGAATGGACAAATGCAACTGAAGCCAGCAGAATGCCCGATACAATCATAATATTTCGCATTTTAAATCGTACAAAAAAGAAAGATCCCGCAGCGATTATGCCCATCAAGGTGATTAAAACCAATTCATCCATGAGCAATGCGGCAATAAATAAGATAACCATCGCAACACCCATAATTAAAATATTTCCACTTAATCCCTCTCGGTATAATACCAAGATAAACGATCCATAAACGAGTGCTGAACCTGTTTCGTTTTGTGCAATAATGATTAAAGCCGGAACTGCAAAAATGGCTGCAGCAATCAATTTGGTGTTTAGTTTTTCAAACTTGATGTTGATGTTACTCAGGTATTTTGCCAATGCCAAATTGGTGGCAAACTTTGCAAATTCTGCAGGTTGAATACGAAACGATCCAAGTTCAATCCAGGATTTGGAACCTTTAACTTCCTTGCCCGCAAAAATCACTACGATAAGAAGTAAAATAAATGCGGCATAAAGAACCCAAGCAAACTTTGGGAAGAACTCACCATCAATAACTAAAATAACAAAAGCAATAATTAAGGAAGATCCGATCCATACAAGCTGCATCCCATAACTTTGGGATGTGTCAAATATGCTCTTATATTCTTCGTTATAAACTGCGGCATAAATATTAAACCAGCCCATGATAACCAATATCAGATATAGAGATACCAATATCCAGTCGATGTTCTGCAATACTGCGTCTTTGTTTCTATTGGCCATCTTTATTTTTTTGGAATCCAATCCGATTTTTTAGGAAGGAGGTTCGCATCTAAAATGCGTTTTTCCATTTCCTGGCGTTTCACCTCTCTTCGCAAATATTTCTCCAACATCAAACTTGCAATAGGAGCCGCCCATGTTGCCCCAAATCCAGCATTTTCTACATAAACGGCAATAGCAATTTTGGGATTGTTCATGGGGGCAAAGCAAATAAAAATAGAGTGGTCTTTCCCATGAGGATTTTGAGCTGTACCAGTCTTCCCACAAATAGTTAGGGAATCAAGCTGTGCAATTCTTCCCGTTCCATTTAAAATCACATTACGCATTCCTTCAACAACCGGATCAAAATAGCGCCTGTTTACTGATGTGTAATGTTTGCGCTTATACAATGTATCAATATCCCCGCCTTCCACTTTTTTAATAACATGAGGTGGATAAAACCATCCACGATTTGCAATGGTTGCGCAGTAATTCGCCATTTGCAATGGTGTAACACCCATCTCTCCTTGACCAATTGCTAGTGAAATTACGGTTATCGCATTCCATCTTCCGGCTCCATGATATTTATCATAATACTTTACCGTAGGAACATTTCCTTTCGATTCCTGAGGCAGGTCGACAGGAAATTTCTTACCAATTCCAAAGCTCAATACATGATTACGCCAAACGGTAAATCCAATTTGGGTTTTGGGATATTTCTGAAGAATATTTTTGAATGTATTGCAGTAGTAGGAATTACAGGACGTGGTAATGGAAAAGAGTAGGTTTACGGGCGAAGCATGTGCATGGCAGCCAACCGTTAAACCACCAAAGTGAAATCCTCTACTGCAACTAAAAAGTGTTGAGCCATTAATGACACCCTCTTGTTGACCAATTAAAGCATTCACAAGTTTGAATGTTGAACCAGGCGGGTATTTCGCCATAGTTGCACGATTGTATAATGGCTTTAAAGTATCGAGCAACATGCGTCGGTAATTCTTGCTTTTTACACGGCCAACGAGCAAATTAGGATCGTAGGTTGGACTTGAAACAATACTCAGAACCTCGCCAGTTTGTGGTTCGATCGCTACAATTGCACCAATTTTATTTTGCATCAATTGCTCTCCATATTGCTGTAATTCGGCATCAATCGATGATGTTAAACTTCGGCCTAAAACAGAAGCGGTATCATATCTTCCATTTTCAAAGCTTCCTTTTTCACGGTTGTAAACATCCACCATCACTATCTTCACTCCACGTTGCCCGCGCAAAGGAACTTCATAGCTTTTTTCTACACCACTTAATCCCATGTTATCGCCCATGCGGTAATATGGATTGTCCTTGATTAAATTTTCATCCACTTCTCCCACATATCCCAAGGCATGTGATGCAATTTTTAATGGATATTTTCGCAAGGTTCGAGCTTGAACAAAGAATCCTGGAAACTTGTAAAGTTTTTCCTGAAGTGTTGCATAGGTTTCAAGAGAAAGTTCGTTTTCGAAAATTTCAGGTCTAAACGAACTGAATTTCTTTCCTTTCAACTCCTTTAATTTTTTGATGAAATCCTCTTTGGTTATGTCTAACAACTTGCATAAATCAAGCGTATCTATTTTTTTAACGCGCTTGGGAATAACCATCAAGTCATAAGCGGCTTCGTTGTAAACTAAAATTTTACCATTTCTATCATAAATAACGCCTCGCTCGGGGTATTCAATTTTGTGTCGAAGTGCATTGTCGTTCGCAGCTAACTTGTAACGATCTTCAATAACCTGTATATAAAACAGTCGAATCAAAAAGATCGATATCAGGCTAATGAAAATTGCACTGATGACATATTTGCGATCCGAAAACAAATTCATTTGGAGGCTTCGCGTTTACCTTGAGTTAGAAATTGACTGAGAATTACAAGGAAAAGTGTGCTTAAGCTACATGTAAATACACGCAACAACAACTCGAAAAAATTCAAGAAGTTGAACGACTCAATGAGGAAAAGTGTGAAATGATGAATAAATATCAGAGAGGATGCATAAATCAAAAATGTGCTGCTTCCCATTTCACTCATCGTGAGTTTTAAGGTTGTTTCATAGCCCTCACGAGGAGCAATAATATGTAAAAACCCAGGGCGCAGAAAACCAATAATCAAGCAAGCAGATGCATGCATACCAGCGGTTCCGCTAAAAAGATCAATTGATAATCCTGTTATAAAACAAATAAATAATAGGAGGATTTTATTGATATTTACGGGGAGCATGAGTATGAATAACACATATAAATATGGGTTAAGAAAGCCATTCAAAACACCACTTATTTCAATCTGATTCAGAACTAAAACCTGAATAAAGACCAACAATATAAAACGTACTATCTGAACTAGTATTTCGCCTATCATTGAATAACAAGGTTTTTAGCTTCGAGTGTATCGCGTTCCGATTTTAACAGATTGCGAACAACATAAACATAGGATAACTTTTGGAAATCGGTGGCTAACTTAAGCTTAATTTCTTTGAAACTTTCACCGCTTGTACCAATTTCGGATACTACTCCCACAAGAATGTCGCGCGGAAAAATGCCCGAATACGAACTTGTAACAATGGTATCTCCAACTTTCACTTGAGCGTGACTTGGAATATCGAGCAATTTGGCGATTTGAGGATTTTCACCATCCCAAACTGAAGAGCCAAAGTAATCGTTCTTCTTAATTTTGGATGATATTTTTGTGCTGCTATGAAGCAAAGAAATAACTGTACTAAAATGTTCGGATACATCTTTCACAATTCCAACAACGCCATTACTTCCCATAACGGCCATCTCAGGTTGAATTCCTTGCAGACTACCTTTGTCGAGGGTGATGTAGTTGTTTACGCGTGAAACACTGTTGTTCACTACACGTGCACTGATGTATTCGTATTGTTGCAATCCGATGGTGTCATTAACTCGAAGAACACGAAAACTTGGATCATAAAAGGAAACCGAGTCGGCACGTCGAAGTCGCGCATTTTCTGCAGAAAGTATGCGATTCGTTTCTCCTAACACTAAATAATCGGTTACGTTGCTGTATGCGGTGTAAATTTTACCGACGAACTCGTTGGATGTACTTATTACAGCCGCACGCTGATACGTGGAGTTGCGAACAAGCAAAATACCTGAAACTACCTCGAGCAAGAGAAAGACAATAAAGAAATTGTATTTTCTAATGAGGAGGAAAAAATTCCGCATAGTTTTTTATTATCAAAAAGAAATATCCAATTATCGGATAAGGAACTTGAATTTGTCACGATTTTTCAACGCGATTCCCGTTCCACGAGCAACTGCACGAAGTGGATCTTCTGCGATGTAAACAGGAAGTTTAGTTCTAGCAGAAATACGTTTATCTAATCCGCGTAACATAGAACCTCCACCTGCAAGATAAATTCCGGTGCGGTAAATATCTGCTGAAAGCTCTGGTGGTGTCATCTCCAATGCATTCAAAATCGCCGTTTCAATCTTCGCAATGGACTTATCCAAGCAATGCGCAATTTCTTGATACGAAACCATAATCTCTTTTGGAATTCCAGTCATCATATCTCTTCCATGAACAGCATAATCGGCTGGTGGATTATCGATTTCAGTTAGCGCAGCACCAACTTCAATCTTAATACGTTCGGCAGTTCGTTCTCCAATATGAATATTGTGTTGACGACGCATGTAGTCTTCAATATCGGCAGTGAAATCATCTCCCGCAACACGAATACTTTTATCACACACAATTCCGCCCAAAGCAATTACTGCAATCTCGGATGTACCTCCTCCAATGTCAATAATCATATTTCCCATCGGTTCTTCCACGTCGATACCAATACCGATAGCCGCTGCCATAGGTTCGTGAATTAGATAAACTTCTTTGGCACCAGCATGTTCGGCTGAATCGCGAACGGCACGTTTCTCCACTTCGGTAATGCCCGATGGAATGCAAATTACCATAACCAAAGAAGGTGAAAATATTTTACGACCTGGATTTATCATTTTGATCATCCCGCGAATCATATGCTCCGCTGCGTTGAAATCGGCAATTACACCATCTTTTAAGGGACGAATGGTTTTGATGTTTTCATGGGTTTTTCCATGCATCTGTTGTGCTTGCTTTCCAACGGCAATCACTTTGCCCGTCGAACGCTCAATAGCGACAATAGATGGTTCGTCAACCACAACTTTATCGTTGTGAATGATGATCGTGTTGGCTGTTCCAAGATCGATCGCAATTTCCTGAGAGAAAAAATTAAATAAACCCATGTTATTTCTGAGTTGGTATTAATGTTTAAAATGTCTTATTCCTGTAATAACCATCGCAATTCCTAGGCGATTGGCTGTATCTATGCACTCTTGGTCTCGAACCGAACCTCCGGGTTGAACAATGGCCGAAATGCCAGCCTCTGTGGCAAGTTCAATATTGTCGTGAAAAGGAAAAAATGCGTCGGAAGCTAAAACAGCTCCTGTTGTTTCAAATCCCATGCGATTGCACTTTTCAATAGATTGTTTCACAGCATCTACGCGTGAAGTTTGACCAGTTCCGCTTGCTAGTAATTGCAAATTTTTAACAAGAACAATGGCATTCGATTTTGTGTGTTTTGCTAAAATACTTGCAAATTGAAGGTCGGAAATATCTGAAGGATCTGGTTGTTTTTCAGTAACCGTTTTGAAATCGAAAGCACTCTCAACGCGGCTGTCACGATCTTGAATTAATATTCCGTTGAGCGATGAACGTAATTGGGTTTGTGGCCAATCGAATTTTTTTGTTTGAAGAATGATTCTGTTTTTCTTGCTTTTTAGTATTTCTAGGGCTTCTGTTGAATAACTAGGCGCTAAAATCACTTCGAAAAATATGGAATCAACTTCTTTTGCTGTGTCAATTTCAAGCGGTGTGTTGAATATAAAAATGCCCCCAAATGCCGAAAGTGGATCACCAGCCAAGGCCTTTTTCCAAGCAGTTACCTGATTTGAATCAATGGCAGCCCCGCAAGCATTATTGTGTTTTATGATTGCACAACCCGAATCGCTGAAATCTTCAATAAGAGAAAGAGCCGCATCGATGTCAAGCAAGTTATTGTATGAAAGTTCTTTGCCATGCAGCTGATCAAATACTTTCGAAAGATCACCATTGAAAAATCCCTTTTGATGCGGATTTTCTCCGTAACGAAGCGGCTTTGTTGATCCGGAAAACCAAGCTGAGATGGCATTGTCGTAATTCGAAATATCCGCAAATGCTGCTGCTGCAAATTGTCTCCGGTCAATTAAATTGGACTGTCCTTGCTGATTATTCAGAAGTTGAATCAACGTCGAGTAGTGGCTTCTATCGGAAACGACCAATACATCATTGAAGTTTTTTGCTGCCGCACGAATCAAGCTAACTCCGCCAATATCTATCTTTTCGATGATTTCTTCATCACTTGCTCCGGCTTGAATAGTCTCTTGAAAAGGGTATAAATCCACAATCACCAAATCCAATTCAGGGATATCGTATTCTTCCAATTGAGCAATATCGTCGGATTCGTTTCGTCGACTTAAAATTCCTCCAAATACTTTGGGATGCAATGTTTTTACTCTACCTCCTAAAATTGATGGGTAGGAGGTAAGGTCTTCTACTGCAATAACATCAATGCCTAGTTTCTCCAGAAATGACTGAGTGCCGCCTGTCGAATAAATAGTCACCCCCAATTCCTGCAGTTTGAGTGCAATGGATTCAAGGCCATCTTTATAAAAAACAGAAATAAGGGCAGTTCGAATGCCTTTTAACTCCGACATATATTCAATAGTGAAAGCGCAAACTTAATGAATTTAGACCTCATTTAATCGATGCAAAATAGAATATTGGAAAGAAATGTTAAGTTTTTTTTAACAATTTGAATTCGGATTTAAAATGTTCAATATCAAGTTAATAAAATGCATGTCCTTTGGGGGATCTATGAAGCTAAATGCTTTCTGTTTAATCTCTGTTTTTCAATATTGCGATTACCCATTTCAATTTTCATTCGTTGAATTATTGGTTTTTGTTATTTAGTTCAAAAGACAGTGCATAAAAACGAATCGATTCATTGTCAAGAAAGTGAATTATGTATTCAATAGAGATTTATTTTAGATGGAATTCGGTTGATAAATACATTGGATTTTGCATGAAGCGCAATGTTTTTGCATCTCTTGCAAACCCTTAAATTCAATCAATCTCGAACTTTAGGGTGTCAATTTCACCTCATGATTCCAGAACATCTTTTGCATTTTATTTGGCGTTTTCGTTTGTTTAATCAAGCTTCATTATTGATTCATTCTGGAGAATCATTGGAAATAATTACACCAGGAAATTATCATCAAGATTCTGGGCCCGATTTTCAAAATGCTCGAATTCGTATTGATGATACTTTGTGGGCCGGAAACATAGAAATTCATCTACGTTCCTCCGATTGGTTTCGGCATCATCATGAAACAGATGCTGCCTATAACAATATCATTTTGCATGTGGTCTTAGATCATGACGCAGAAGTCTTGGATAAGAATAGTCAACAAGTTGCTGTTCTGGAACTCCGGAGCTTGATTTTGCCTGAACTTTTTCAACGTTGGAAATTGCTAAACGAAAGCATGTTTGCTATTCCATGCTCTGCATTAGGGCGTCCTGATGTAATGACCATGCGAAATTGGCTTGATCGACTTGTTGCCGAACGTCTGGAAGCCAAAGCTTCTCGTGTTGCACTTTTGTTAAAACAGAATAAAAATCACTGGCAAGAAACGATGTATTGTTTTTTATTTAGATCGATGGGGATGCAAACCAACGCAATCCCTTTTGAATTGTTGGCGCGTTCGGTTCCCTATTCAATCATTCAACTTTATAAACAAAGTAGGTTTCAACTGGAGGCAATCCTCTTTGGGCAAAGTGGTTTACTTCATGAAGAACATGTGGATGAGTATCCAATATTGTTGTGGCAAGAATATCTTTTTTTGAAAAAGAAGCATAAACTCAAGCCGATGGAAGGGCATCTTTGGAAGTTTCTTCGCATGCGCCCTATGAATTTTCCATCCATTCGCATTGCACAATTAGCCGATTTGCTCAGTGTAAATACAATTTCGCCTGATGCATTTAGAGAAATGCAAACGGTCAATGAATGGAAGTCTTGGTTTAATGTGAGTGTTTCTCCCTATTGGGAAGAACATTTTGTTTTTGATAAACACTGCAAGAAGCAGAAAAAAATGTTGGGTAAATCTGCCGGACAGAGCTTATTAATCAATGCCCTTGTGCCTTTTCTATTTGTGTATGCAACGCATCTTGGCGATGATTTGCTTAAAGAACGTGTCTTAGATGTCTTGTATAATTTATCACCCGAAAAAAATGGGATAATAAATGAATGGGTAGCTTTAGGAATTCAGCCCAGTTCCGCAGCCGAATCGCAAGGTTTAATTCAACTTAAACTCGAGTATTGCGATAAAAAGCACTGTTTAAATTGCGCCCTAGGGCATCGAATTCTCAAAGAATTTGAAAAGCGAAATTAATTTAAACGGTAAGGAACCGACATTTTGAATTCTGGAATGTTTACTTGAAAAGCAGCTCCATCAACAAGGCGCTCAAATGTGTAATTACCTTTCATTTTACCGAATTCAGATTTCAAGTTGCATGCGGATTCATATTCGTATGATTCACCTGGACGAAGAACCGGCTGTTGCCCTACAACTCCTGCTCCATCAACATCGCGACTTTCTGAAATTGAATCAGTAATGTTCCAATGACGACGTAATAATTGAACATCGTAATCGCCAGTGTTTTCTATTTTGATTTTGTAAGTAAATAGGAAATACATTTTTGACGGGTCAGAATAGATTTCCTGAAATTTTGTTTCAACTGAAACTTTGATGTCGTTAGTAACTTGAGTTGTCATAGCTGTCTGTTTTTGTTGAGACAATGATAGGCACAAATCATAACACAAAACAAATATGCATCTTCTGTACACCCTGATATTACTGGGCTTTTCGAATAGGTTACGTTAAAATCGGTTTTCACTTTGCAAATATGGGGAAAATCTTACACAGGTAATTCATAAATTTTAAAATTATTGATTACGAATAGAATTCACCTGGCTAATGCCAATCAATTCATCATACACTTCGGTGTATTGCCTGTTATAAAAGAGAATCTGGTAGTCGTTCTCGGTATTAAAAAAGCTTCCTTCGATATACGATTCATCCCCAGAACCACCTTTCGAAGGTTGAAAAATGTAACTGTAGTTGTAAATTCCTTGCTTGAGTAAGATGTGTCCGGTATACGCCTTATTCTGAAAATCGTATCGAGGTTTGTATGACTTTAAAAATTGCCAATCGCTAAAAGAACCGAATAAAAATAGGTTCCCATTAACGGTTGGAGCTTCAAATGGAAGCGAAAAATTGACCCAAGTATAATCAGCATCTACTTCAGGTTCAGAGCCATCTTGATTGCGAATGAAGAATTTACCATTGGCTTCAGGCAATGAACGATAATTTGTAAAAGCCCGAACAGGATCGTTCAATAAATCTATAACAACCAATGTGGAGTCGCGAATGATATTCTTTACACGGTCACTTTGCATACGAAGACTACGAATATCAACCCAGCGGTATTCATTTCCTCCAGGAAAACAATTTCTTCCATCATCATAATCATACGTTATGGATTGATTGTTTATTGAAAATGGTTTCAACCAAATGGCATTATCCCAGCGATTATTCTGGCGAATTACCAATTTAACAGCTGCAGGAGCATTCGTAATTTGCACTCCACTTACATCTACCAGCACATCGATCTCTTGATGTGTATCACGCAATTCCATGGTGGATGGACGTTTTATGCGTGCCGCAACTTTTGCATCGGTTGTATACACCATAAACCTTCGGGTTAATACCAAATTTTCTGGGTCTCCATCTTCATACACCTTAAGCAAGTAGTTTCCACTAATGAGGATTTTCATATTGTCGTTTGGAAACACCAAGTTATAATGCAGGTACTGTTGGCGTGTATTAAATGAATACCTGTAATTCTGTATTAAATCTTGTTGTAAACCTTGAATTGCTCTTGATTTCATAACGTTAGATGGCGTCCAGTCGGCATTGCAATGTTCTATCGAATAATACAGTTGTCGCTGTTCTGGAATCAAATCGTCGAACTGCAATTGCAAACGCGCCTGAGAACCAAGTTCGATAAGTGGAATAGTGCCATCAGTTCCTTCTTGTTGAAGAATGACTGTTTTGATTTCATCTCTATATATATGGTCTTCGTACCGAAGAAAATTTTCGCGGTAATACTCGGGTGTTTCGGTTTGTGAAAAGACCGTTTGAAAAAGTATACTATATATGATGGGTAAACTTTGGAGGATTTGTTTTGAAAAGCGATGCATAGCAATTTTTCTTTGTGCGAAGATACGTTGTGTGAACATCATCTGAATCCTCATATTTGCAAAATGAAAATGTTGGATCATATTGCCATTCAATCTGGAGTCACTATAAAAAGTATCGAACGTGTCATTGAACTATTCGAAAACGGCAGCACCATTCCCTTCATTGCACGTTATAGAAAAGAATTAACTGGCGGTTTGGACGAAGTGCAACTCGAATCCATTCAAGACAATTGGAATCAATGGAAGAAGTTGGATGAGCGAAGAAATGCCATGATCGCTTCAATGGAAGAACGTGGAATATTAACAGAAGCATTGAAAATGGCATTGCTGCAAGCCCCAACATTGCAAGCTGCCGAAGACATCTATCTTCCCTACAAACCCAAACGAAGAACCAAAGCAACAATCGCTCGTGAACTTGGATTGGAACCTCTTGCTAAAATGATTATGAGTCAGGGGAATGATGATCCATTTCGCATAGCGACTCGTTTTGTAAATAAAGAAGTAGCCGATGAAGATGCTGCAATTCAAGGAGCTCGGGATATTATTGCCGAATGGGTGAGCGAACATATAGGTGCTCGTCAAACCTTGCGTCAACAGTTCGAACGTTTTGCTGTTTTACACAGTAAGGTCCAAAAAGGGAAAGAGGAAGAAGCCGCGAAATTTCGCGATTATTTTAGTTTTAACGAACAATTGAGTCGTATTCCTTCGCATCGTTTTATGGCTGTAATGCGTGGAGTAAATGAAGGATTGTTGAGCGTTTCTGCACTTCCTGAAGAAGATAAGGCGATTGAAAAGTTGAATCGAATTTTTGTTCGATCTCAATCAATTTGTTCCGAACAGGTCGAAAAAGCGACAAAGGATTCATACAAAAGACTCATTGCTCCATCATTAGAAAATGAGGTACTTGCTCTAATCAAAGAAAAAGCCGACAAGCAAGCGGTTCAGATATTCGCCGAAAATCTAAGGCAATTGCTGATGAGTGCTCCATTAGGAGAAAAACGTGTTTTGGGAATTGATCCAGGTTTTCGATCAGGATGCAAATTGGTTTGCTTAGATGAACAGGGCGCCTTGCTGCACAATGAGACCATCTATCCGCATGCGCCTCAGAATCAAGATAAACAAGCCATGGCTAAGATCTCATCGCTTATTGCAGCATATAAAATGGATGCTGTAGCCATTGGAAATGGAACTGCCGGTCGTGAAACCGAACAATTGATGATGCGCATGCGATTCGAAAAACCCTTGCAAGTATTTGTGGTGAGCGAAAGTGGCGCATCGGTTTATTCCGCTTCCAAAATTGCCCGCGATGAATTTCCAAACTACGATGTTACCGTTCGGGGCGCTGTTAGTATTGGTCGTCGCTTGCAAGATCCTTTGGCTGAGTTGGTGAAGATCGATCCCAAAAGCATTGGGGTTGGGCAGTATCAACACGATTTGGATCAGAAACTTTTGGGTGATCGATTAACTAATGTTGTGCTCAGTTGCGTAAATCAAGTGGGTGTAAATCTCAATATGGCAAGTGCTCATTTGTTAACGTATATATCGGGACTCGGACCAACAATCGCTGCAAATATTGTAGAATACCGAAATGCACATGGTGCTTTTACCAAGCGATCGGAATTGAAAAAAGTGCCCCGTTTAGGAGAAAAAGCTTTTGAACAATGTGCTGGATTTCTTCGCATCGATAGCTCTGAAAATCCACTGGATAATAGCGCTGTTCATCCCGAGCGTTATGGCTTAGTTGAGAAAATGGCGAAAGATGCAGGATTCAAACTGCACGATATTGTTGGAAGAAACGATTTGCGTCAGGTTATAAAACTCGAAAAATACTTGAGTAATGACGTTGGTTTACCCACACTGGAAGACATTCTCACAGAACTCGAAAAACCCGGACGCGATCCTCGTAAATCAGTGAAAGTACTTCAGTTCGATCAATCAGTTCGCAAAGCAGAAGATTTGATTCCTGGAATGATTCTACCCGGTATCATTACCAATATTACTGCTTTTGGTGCTTTTGTAGATGTGGGCGTAAAACAAGATGGTTTGGTGCACGTTTCCCAATTGGCCGATCGTTTTGTAAGTGATCCGATGGAAGTGGTGAAATTGCATCAACATGTTAAAGTGCGTGTATTGGAAGTTGATTTGGCGAGAAAACGAATCGCGTTTTCCATGAAAGACATCAAAGAGTGATTCATCAAACTGAACAATATTCTTGAAAATACGTTCGTAAAACCATGCAAGAAGAAAAAGATTTTATTAACCCAATCGATGCCGATAAAGTTGCCCAAAATCCTGGGTTATTGCCGTATGCTCATACATTAAGCAGTGGCGTAATTAAGCCCGACGATTTAGGGAAGATTAAAAGCAATGCCTTGCTTGCCATGGAGCAGCAAACGGATATGCAGCTCAACCAGCTTCAACAGCAAATTCAACTCTTATACAATCAAGCTCAAGAAATTAAATCGCGCACCGACATCTCCATATGGATTTATCAATCGGATATGGGATTTGATCCAATTATTGGTCACACATATCATTTATATGAAAAGAACGATAACCGACATTTTCTATCCATGGTTTCGCCAGAACAGTGGGGGAGAAGTAAAAAATTCAAACGCTTTGTTGCAACAGTAAAATTGCTCGCCGATCACACTTGGGATGTTTTGAAGAAGGGTGAGGAGTAATAGTTGTTTGAAATTTCCTGAAAACTTTTAATGTGAGTTCGATTTCCGCTGAATCCATTTCACTGACATTCGGTAAGTTAAAAATATAAAAAAAGTTAGAACTTAAAATTAGTAAAATAGTGCAATGAGTTGCAACTATAACGTTATAGAGAATTTAGTAGAGATTTTACTCTAGTGTTAGGATTCGCATACCCATTAATTCTATAACATTGATGAACACAAAACGGCTTCCGAGATTTCAATGGCTGTTACTTAAATATTGACTTCTATTGGTTGCTAAAATGTATATTTTCTGCTCTACTAAATTTATTATATTCGTCCTGTTTTAAAATTTAAATCTTTATAGAATCATGAAAAAGTTTTTTATTTTTATTTTAGTCGTAATTGCTGGTATTGCATTATATATCGAATACGTTGAAAAACCACGTAAAAATGTAGACTCAGGTTATTATGACAATAGTGAATCTGATGGATATGACAATAGTGAATCTGATGAAGACGAGAATACCGATGTAAGTGAAAATAGTGAAGAAAATAGCGTTTCTCAAGATGAGAAAGACTTTCAAGATGCTTTTAATGCAATAAAGAATGAAAAACACTAGTGTCCGATAAAACTTTTTAGAAAAGCGGGATTTCCTTTGAAGGATTTCCCGCTTTCATGTAATTTGGTTTTTGCGAAACATAAATTACATGAATAAAAGTAGCTACTTTTTTGGACA
>Ga0114967_10000682_pt1 | contig 29244 bp, 19 predicted proteins | sample M_130628_MF_Meta_FD_92639 | JGI IMG/M metagenome (GOLD analysis project Ga0114967, IMG submission 92639) | Freshwater microbial communities from Lake Montjoie, Canada to study carbon cycling - M_130628_MF_MetaG | ecosystem: Environmental > Aquatic > Freshwater > Lake | place: Lake Montjoie...
GAAACACTCGACAGTTGGTGGCCGTGCGCATCATGGACAACAGTGCGCTGCTGAACATCAACGTTGCGACGCGTTCGGATCGTTCGAATACCATTGGGCAGACTCCGGCGGACCTGGCGCTTGCCACCCGCAGCGATTCCTACGATCAGACGACCACCGTCGGCTCCTCGGCGGCGTTCCGTGACCCGGCGACCGGCTTCTTCAACGCGCGCGAGAACGATCCGGAATACCGCGCGAACTTCAAGTTCACCACCGCGCTCCCGGCGCCCGGCACCCAGCCGAGCATCGCCGCTGCGAACCTCCTCTATGCGGTGGCAAGCAACGGATCCGGAGTGCCCACCGGCGGCGTCGACGTGGGCTGGGCCCCCGAGCGCTGGGAGGGCCGCCGAACGCAGCCAGCAGCTCCGGGCAGCCCCGGCGCTCCGGTGTACCAGAACGGTTTCCTGCAAGCGCTCGGCCTGATGCAGGAGGGAACCTCGGGCCAGGTGAACGCCACCACTCCGTTCTTCGACACGTCCGCGGACTTCGGCACGGCCGGTTCCGGCGCCGTCTACGGCGACGCGTTCGTCCTCAGTCGTCCCTCCGACCGCTTGAGCTATTTCAAGGCGATGGCCAATGGCGGGGACCTGGTGGATCCCATCACCGCGTCGCGCGTCATGACGCTCACGCCATTTGGCTCCGATGACGAGGTTGAGCTTCGCGGCTCCAACGGCCTCAATGCCCCGCAGACGGCCAGCCGTCTCGAGAGCTCGCTCAATTCGGTTGATTCGCTGTTCGCCGACCAGATTTCCTACGGCCAGTTCATGCGCTCCAGCCGTTCGCGCGAGGAAACTGCGCGGTTCTTCGACCCCGACGACGTCCGCGTGCAGGACTGGCGTGCCCGCCGCGCCTGGACCCCGGGCAATACGTCCTTCGCTCCGCGCTCCGGTTCCGAGCTGTTGCTTGACCATCGTCGCCTGATGACCACGCTTTCCGGCGCGCGCAACGAGATGCTGCCGCCGCGGTTGTGGACCATTGTGAATCACCTGCGCAATCTCGATCGGGATGTCGAAAGCGTGGTTCCGGCGTACTCTCGGCGCGGAGTCGATTTCGATCGCAACGGCAGACCCGATGATGTCACCGGAGATGGGCAAGTGCGCGTTCCTGACGATGACTTGGCCCCGTACCACCCGAACATCATGTTTCCGAACGATCGGTTCAATCCGACCAATGGCTGGAACCTGATCGCAAGCGGTTCGGGAGGCAACAATTATGACATCGCCGTGTGCGACGCCAACGGAGACAACAAGATCGACGTGGCGGATTTCGAGCTTGCGCGCCAGCGGTTCCTGGCGGACAACCGCAAGCTGGACCTGCGCCGTCCGAATGACGTTCCGCAGCTTGTCGGAAACTCGTATCGGCCGGCGACCCCGGTCGAGATCGTGGACGCCGACGTACAGTTCGCGTTTGACCTCCAGCGCATCATGCGGCGGGCGTTGCTGGACGAGCGGGACCGGATCGTCACCTCCGGTACCCCCGCCGGCAAGAGCTACGAGAGCTACTTCGGCCAGCCTGGTCAGTCGGCTGACGATGCCGCTGCCTCCCGTGACATCACCAACATGATGATCGCGAGCTTTACGGCAAACGTGCTCGCGTACCGGGATGGACTGCGGACGGTCAAGCTGAATGACCCGCTGTATCCGCAGTATCTCAACCGATACCTCGACCAGCCGCTTCACCCCAAGGATGCCGTTCCTTTGCCGGCGGGGATGGTCGCTTCCTATCCTTCCCTTTCCGGGACAGGATTCATCGGCGTCGAGAAGCAGCCCTTCATCCAGGAGGTCTTCCTGGCGTTCGTCTACCCCAAGTCCAAGGTCAGCCAGTCGGAGATCGACGCAGTGGTCGGCACCGGCCCCGGCACCAATCCAGGCTGTCCCGATCCGGCCAGCTGCACGGTCAGCACTTCGGATCCCTACAAGCTTCCCGACTGCACCGCGAGCGGCGGCGGCGAGCACTTCGTTGTCTATGACCCGGCCGACGCCGCCACGTGGCCGGCGGTGGTGTTCGTGGTGCAGCTTGCGAACCCGTTCAACGAGCCAGTCAAGCTGGATGACTTTGAGCTCCGCATCAACCCCGCCGACGGTGGGACGGTGCAGAAGTTCCAGTTCCGCTCGAAGGCACCAAATACCAAGTTCGGCAACATCTACGGCCCCGACGTGGAGCTCGGCCCGTGCACTCCCGAGGAGCCGCGCACGGCCATCGTGTTCGCGCTTCCCGAGAAGTTCCCGAACGGCGATCCCTTCCCGCGCGATGCCTGGTTGGACTTCCTGGACATCGGCGCCTCCATCGACACGGACGGCAACGGCTCCATCTCCACTGCAGAAGCCGACCCGTCGAACGACAAGAAGCCGGGCCAGGCATTCGCCGCAGACTCCGGTGCCATCTTCGCGCCGGCGTGGGGCACTGACGCCCTGGAGGCGAGCAACCGCCGCGGTGGCACCCTCTTCTTCGACGCCACCCGCACGCCAGCGTTCGTGTTCGGCATGGACGTGAGTTCGGGCAACATGTCGAACTGGAAGCCGTATAGCCCGAATTCATCTTCAGGCACGGCGACGCCGAAGTCTTTCATCGAGCTCCGGCGCCGCATCTTCACGGGCGTGGCCGTGAACGGGGTGGAGCCGTCAACCTCAGTGGTGGTCGATCGTTTCGAGAACGAGCTCGACCAGGACACCACGGTTCCCGGAGGCCAGGGATTCACCGACCTCGTCCTGCGCAATTTCCTCGATGCGGCAAACGGCGGCATGCCCCCGGCCAAGGACGTCCAGTGCCGCGCCGGCAGCCTGGCGATCAACGGCATTCGGCTGAAGAACGAGGACTACTTCGTGGCATGGGCGCGTGGCGCGCGGCAGTGGCTGTTCGACACGCAGAGTGGCCTTCCGGGAAGTCCCCCCGGCCGCGGCGTGATCACCCAGGATGAGCGCACGCCGCGCTACGCGTTTGCACGCAACACCGGCATCATGGCCAGCTGCTCCCCGACGAACGGCTCCAACCTGCAGGAAACGATCAAGGGAGGCACCGATGCCGGCGGACGGCGCGGCGAGATCCTCTCGCTCGCCACCGACCCCGACGGCACCACCGCAACCAACGGCTGGATCAACGTCCCGTACTACAACATCTGGGGCGAGCAGAAGCGCGGCAAGCCCACGTTCTTCCCGACGCGCATTCCGGAGGACAATGCAGGAACGGGTCGGAGATACGACTACCCCGCGTGGAGCCTGGCCAATTCCACTCCTCCTTCGGGCATGAACGTGAACTACGGCGAGAAGGGCGTGACCATCAAGGCCTATGTCGACGGGAGCAACGGCAAGAACTTCCTCGCGCCGTATCGATTGTTCCAGAAGGACGCAGACTTCGACCAGGTTGCCGAGATCCTCGACGTGCCGATGTGGGGGCCGCTCGTCCAGAAAACCCCCTCAGTGACGCCGCGAACTTACGCCACGCTTGCGGAGATCCTGGCCCAGCCCAGCACGGCGCAGGCAAACCATCTTGGTACCGGCAAGGACGGGCTGTTCTTCCCGAAGGCACCGCTGAACTCGAGCCAGGGTGCCGCCAGCATGGTGCCGGCGTACGGTGCCGACCAGGTCCGCTACAACCGCCTCCGGCTCGAGCCGGCGCAGTACAGCACCACCGCGGGCACCGGAGGGCGCCCGAACATGCTGAGCGGCGTGCAGACGATGCCGCCGCCGATTGCCGACCTGGCATCCGCGCCCGGCCAGCAGAACGGCATCGGCTTCAACAGCCGGCTCCCGGGCGGAGCAGCGCTGCTCGATGCGTTCGTAGTGGACGATCGCGGCGCGAAGCCCTTCGATTCCTGGGAGGGGGGGCAGGCCCCGGACGGTGCGATCAGTTTCGGAGAGCGTGCATCGGCCGAGGACCGGCGCGTGCGGCTTGCCCGCAACTTCGAAGGCAAGCTCACGCCCGGGCTCATCAACATCAACACCGCGCCCGTCGAGGTGATGCGTGCGATGCCGCAGATGCTGCGGCTCTCGTACGACGACGATTTCCCGATCACCAAGACCGCGGATTCCGATCCCTCCACGCTGAATGCGTGGACCAGCGGGGTGGCCACGTCCGCGCTCGGCAAGCGACGCCTGCTGCGCGATCCCACAAAGTGGCAGGCAGCGCCGTACGACACGACAGCAGGTTTGCCAAGCCTCAGCCCGCCCAATCCGCAATCGATCTTGTTCGACTATGGCATCGCAGGACCGCGCGTACGCGTGCCGGAGGCGATCGAGCTCTGGCGGAACAAGGGGAACGTCAATTCGGCGCTGGACAACAACCAGTTTGCCAACATGCCCAGTTACTTCAGTCGCGGCCTGAACCTGCCCGATGCGTTCAACCATCGCGAATGGTGCCCCGACATCCGCAGCGAGCGCGGCTTCGACAGCCTTGGTGAGCTCGCCGTGCTCACCAAGGGTGCTGAGTTCTCGCCTCCGTCCGGGAGCGATGCGGACGGCAACGGAACCCCCGACGTCCTCGACATTGCTGCTGGCAAGGTTACGGACGTCAACCGCAACAACGTGGCGGATTCCGCCGACGTTAGCCCGGTGATTGCCGGAGCCAACGGCACGGGTCCGCTCATCAGCTGGAACCAGGCCGAAGGCTGGTCGATGCGTTTTGCCGGACTGGATCCGTACCGCACCAGGTGGGACGACCCCACCTGGGGCGCAGGCCTGAATGCACCGGTGGGCTCTGGCCCCCAATCCACGGGTGGCACCTCATTGGCGTACCGCACGGAAGGCATTCCGAAGACCGTCGGGGCTTCCCAGATTCAGTCGTTCCCCCTCACCGGTCGCACGGCGATCGACAAGCACCTGCTGACCGTTGCCACGGACGACCTGGGCACCCCCACGGTGGTGGAGACCGACGACCCGAGCAACAACACGCTCGGCAGTGCCTTCATCGAGACCAAGGCCTACCGCTACGACCAGACCGCCGGCGATGCCGTGGAGCAGAACCAGCTCCTCAAGGGCATCTCCAACCTGGTCACCACGCGGAGCGACGTGTTCACCGTCTGGCTGCGGATCCGCACCATCAAGCAGGACCCGCTCACCGGGCAGTGGAACGGCACCGATCCCGAGTTCATCGTGGACGATTCGCGCTACATGATGACGGTGGACCGCTCGTCGGTGGACCGTCCCGGCGAGCAGCCGCGGATCGTGAGCTTCGTGAAGGTGTCCAACTGAGCGCCCGCGGGCTCACTCCTTCGCGCGGCCGCGGCTCGTGATCTGGAGCGTCACGGCATCGCTCGAGCGGCTGAGGTCGATCACGCCGTTGGCCGTCCACGCGTAGCCCGCGGGGTAGGGCATGGTGACGGCGCCCGGCACCGGCGAGGCGAAGCCGTAGCAGATGGGCAGGCACCGGTTAAGGTCATCCCAGGTGCCGAAGTTCTTCCACGGCCGGTCCACGGTGAGGCCGCCGCGGATGCTGCCCCGCAGGTCGTTGGGGCTGAACGGCACCCAGCCGGCGCCCGGCAGGAAGAACTCGCACCAGGAGATGAAGCGCGTGCGCTGCGAAGTGCCCGCGGAGTTCGACTGCTCCGCCATGCCGAGCACCACGCGCGCCGGGATGCCCGCCGCGCGCAGCACCCCCACGCACGCCGCGGCCAGGTCGTGGCAGCTGCCGGTGCCCGCCTTCATGGCGCTCCACGCGCCGTTGAAGACGATGCCGCGCGGGAACCCGTTCTCGACGCGCGTGCCGTCGGCGTCCACCGCGGTGAAGGACTGCACGGTGGCGCGCACCAGTTCCTTGGCGGCGATCCACGGGGTCACCGTGCGCAGGTTGCCGCCGCTGGCCTTGTCCACGAACTTCCTGAAGTCCTCGTGGCCCGATTCGATGCCGGGGCTTGGCTTCAGGCTTTCCTGCGCCTCCGCCGGCCACTCTGCGGGCCAGGTGATGGCGGCGGCGGCACGTTCGTCCACCACCGACGACCAGCACTGCTCGGTCCACGCGGCCGTCCACTTGATGCTCTGGCCGTTGGCGTCGGGGATGGCGATGCCCACGGCCATCATGCCCTGCGTCAGGCCCTGGCGGGTGACGGTGCGCAGCTTGGCGTTCGGGTGCTTCTCGCCCTGCACCCAGATCTCGGTGCGGATGCTGTCGGGGCTCACCTGGCTCCACGTGGATTGCAGCACCACCGGCATCCACACCATGATGCGGCTCAAGGCCATGGTCTGCACCTGCCCGTCGCGCATCACCGGTGCGTAGACGCTGGCATTGAGCTGGGCATCCCAGATGCGCGGCTCCACGCGCTTGAGCGGCGGTTCGGGGGGGCGGCCGGAGATGGTGCTGAAGGCGGCCGGCGCCTGCGCCGAAGGTGCCGCCGGCGCCGGCGGGGCGCTCACCGGGGGCGTGCAGAGCAAGGCGGCAACCAGTGCTGCTCCGGGATCCATGGCTTCACGATACGCCGTGGGCGTGTGTGCGGCTGCAAAAGCACCGCGGGCCCGGCGTGGAAGCCGGGCCCGCGGGAAGGATCACGGTCAGGCGGCGCGTGTGCGCCGCGTGGCGATCAGGGGCAGGCGCCCCAGGCGCCGAGCAGGGTGCCGAGGTCGGCACCGGTGGTGGTGCCGTCGCCGTTGAGGTCACCATCCGGGCCACCCCAAGAGCCGAGCAGGAAGCCCAGGTCCGCGCCGCTCACCACGCCGTCGTGGTTCAGGTCAGCGGGGCACGGGGCGCTGCTGCAGTTGGCGGCGCAGTCCGCAGCCTTGGTCACGCAGATGGCATCCCAGCGCACCGTGGTGCAGAAGGGATCGAGGCCACCGACGTAGGCGCAGCAGCATGCGTCCGAGCAGAACGGATTGCCGTGGGCCACGGCGCAGTCGCCAGCGTTCGGGTCGCCGCAGGTGTAGGTGGGAGCCACGTAGTTGGCAGCGCCCGGGGTGTCCTGGGAGGTGCCGGCCACGGTGGACTGTGCCCCGATGAACCACGTGCCGTTCGCCTGGCGGATGCCCATGGTCGGGCCGCCGTAGGTGGTCACGATGGTGTCGCTGGCCACGGGGCTCGAGAGGAGGAGCACGTTGTCGAAGCGGTTGTTGCTGGTGGTGCTGGTGGCGCCCGTGAAGGTGCACTTCAGGTAGGCGTCAGCGGCACCGTCCAGGGCGTTCAGCGCGGCCAGCGTCTTCACGGCGAAGCTCGTCGTGAAGGGCCCGATGGCCTCGATGTTGGTCCAGTCCGTGCCGTTGGTGCTGTACGCCCACTGCTGGGTGTTGAAGCCCGTGGTGGCGCCCGAGGTGCGCGTGGCGTAGCTCAGGGTGACGCCCTGGACCGCGGCCATCGAGAACTTGAAGGTCACCGACTTGCCGTTGGCAGCGCTGCCGACGAGCGCGAGGCACGAGATGCCGCTGGTGGCGGGGTCGAGGCCGTTGCCGCCGGTGGCGGTACCGGTGGCGTTGAGGCCGGTTCCGGTGAACGAGTTCAGTTCGGTGGCCTGCGCCCAGTCGCTCGAGCCGTTGGTGCCGTCGAGGTACATGGTGCCGACGCCGGCGTTCGACTTGTAGAGCTTCGGGGTGTTCGGCTGAGCTGCGGTCGCGGTGCCGCCGTTCGCATTCGTGGTGGTCTGGTAGTCCCAGCCCGCCACGGTGGTGCCGCTGGTGGCGGTCACGACCGTGCGCGAGATGTACGGACCGCAGGTGGTCGCGCTGTACCACCAGTCCTGGCCCGCGGCGGGCACGGAACCGTTGGTCTCCTTGAACGCCACGCTGTCGAGGATGGCCGACCACGGGGTGATGTCCAGGACGCCGTCGTCGTTGGTGTCGAGGTCCTGGCCACCGGCGCCCGAGTTGGGGGCGCGCGTCTGGAAGGTGTCGGTGCCGGTGAAGTTGCGGACCAGCAGGAAGGTCAGGTTGTCCGGGGACTCGATCTGCGTGTCGGCAGAGAGGCCGGAGGCCTGGTAGCCCCACGGGAGGTCGGTGGCGCCGGGGGCAACGGTGAGCGTCCACGCGCCCACGGTGTCGGCCGCATTCGCCGGGTTCTGGCCGGGGTTGTGGAGGACCAGGTAGCCGTTGGAGCCGATCACGTCGGTGGCCGCGAAGCGGTAGATCCACTCCACCACACCGGTCTTGGTGATGGCGGTGCCGGTGGAGGTGCCGTCCCCGATGATGATGGCGGTGACGCCGCTGAGCGACTCACCCGGGGTGCCCTTGATCTCGATGTACTCGTTGTTGCCAGTGCCGGTCCGGATCTCGTTGAGCGTGAGGTCCGCGTACGTCGCCGCAGTCATGGTGAGGGCAGCCGTGCCCATCATCGTGATGAATCGCATCGTGATAGTCTCCGTGTGTGTGGAATGAGGATCGGGCGCCTGCCGTGCACTGCGCGAGGCCGAGGACGAGTCTAACCCGACCGTGCAAGGACGCATTCATCATCCGGATGGTTCGATCAACATGGCGCTTTTCGGACGTTCAATTTCGATTCAGGGCCGGGAAGCATGGTTGTCTGCGGGGATTGCGGCGTTTCTCCTGAGTAATGCGGCGGGGTGGTGGTTGCAGGTTGCGCCCGGGGAATTGGGGGCCTCTGGGTGGGTGGGTTCCGGGCCGAGAGCCCGTTTCGATGCGGTTGCTTCCGCCGCGGATCTGCGTGAATTCGTGGGCGACGGCGAGCCCCGGGTGGCCGGGACGCCGGGGGCGGCGGCCGGCCGCGATCGGCTTGTAAGGCTCTTTGGCACGCTGGGCCTGCAGGTGGAACGCCAGGCGGCCCACGTGGAGCGCCGCGCCGGAGCGGTGGACCTAGAGAACCTGGTGATCCGGGTTCCCGGCGTACGGCCCGGTGCGCCGCGCGTGGCCGTGGTGGCGCACTCGGACAGTGCGCCCGGCGCGCCCGGGGCTTCGGACGATGGCGCCGGCGTGGCGTGCGCCGTGGGGATTGCGCGCGCGTTGGTGGCGGAACAGGCGCAGCACGACGTGCTGGTGGTCATCACCGATGCCGAGGAGCGCGGGCTCCTGGGCGCCGAGGTGTTCATGGCGCAGCACCCGCTGGCGAAGGGCCTGCGCGCGGTGGTGAACATGGATGCACGCGGCGCGGCGGGGCCTGCGTTCGTCTTCGAGACCGGGCCGGAGACCGCGTGGCTCGCGGACCTGTTGGCGCGTCGCGTGGATGCGCCACGCACCAGTTCGCTCATGGGCGTGGTCTACGGCGCAATGCCCAACGGCACCGACTTCACGGTCTTCCTGCGTGCTGGCATCAGCGGGTTCAACATTGCGTTCATCGGCGACATGGCCGCCTACCACACCGGGCTCGACACCGTGGAGCGGCAGTCCCGGGCATCGCGTGCGCACATGGGGCGAACGGCGCTTGCGCTGGTGCGCGGGCTGGACGAGGAACTGCCGGAGGGCAACGTGCCCGCCGAGCGCGCGGTGTTCGGCGACGTCCTTGGTCTTGGCGTGGTGCGTTGGCCGGAGCCGTGGACGCCGGTGATCGCCGTGTGTTCGGCGCTCGCGGTCGCCGCGGCCGCCGCGTGGAACGTGCTGCGTGCACCGCCACGCGACGCCGCGCGTGGCGCCCGTGCGCCGGGCCGCGCGGCGGCGGAAGCGCTGGCGGCGTCCATGGTGGCGCTGGTCCTGGCGGCGCTCATCGGCTGGAGCTTCGGCGCAGCGTGCCGCGCGGGTGGGCTGTCGATGGCAAACGCCGGGGTGCGGCTCCAGGCGCTCGATGGCCTGCTGCAGCTGGGCGCCGTGCTGGCTGCGTGCGGAGCAGGTGCGTGGCTTTGGCGGCGCGGCGTCGATCCATGGAGCGCGCTCCTGGGTGCGTGGGTGCCGTGGATCGCGGCAGCGTGCGCGGCGGCGTTCACCGTGCCGGCGGCGTCGTTCCTCTTCGTGGTACCGGTGGCAGTGCTGGGCGTTGCCGCAGCCGTCGCGAGCCTGGTGAGCCGGACCAGCGGGTCGGGGGCAGACATGCGGGTGGCCGCGTTCGCCGGACTGGCGGCAGCAGCCGTGGTGTGGCTCCCGCTGGAGCCGGCCTTCGTCGATGCCCTCGGCTTCCAGTTTGGCTGGCTGAATGGCGTCCGGATGGGGTTGCTGGCGGTGACATTCGTCCCGTTGGTGGCCGGCCTGGGGCCCCGTCGGAATAACACTCCCTGAGCAAACCCTTCGCGTGGTCTTTGCGCGCGTCAGGCCACCCCCAAATAGCGTTTGCGGCACGGAGGATGCCGCATGGACAGCGCGATACTTCACCGTCGTTCCCAGGAAAGAACCGTCAAGCTTCCCACGTCCGTGGAGGAGCTTTCCGCGTCGGCCGTCGGCCGCGCGGTGATGCCGTCGCTGCGACGGGCGTTGGGGCTTGAGTTCCTGGATCGCACCGCCGACCGCGCGTTGCGGATGTTCGCACCGGACGCCGGTCCGGGAGAACGCTTCGCGCGCGCCATGGACGTCACGCTCGACGTCGCCGAGGCCGACTTCGCGCGCATTCCGAAGTCCGGCCCGCTGGTGGTGACCTCGAACCATCCGTTCGGGTTCCTGGATGCGGCGTGCGTGTGCTGGATCCTCGACCGCGCCCGTCCGGACGTGCGGATCCTGGCGAACCGCATGCTCGAGACCTCGACGCTGGCGCGCGGCAAGTGCTTCTTCGTGGACATCTTCGGCGGCGACCGCGCGGCAAACGCGCGTGCACTGCGTGATTCCATCGAGTGGGTGCGCGGAGGCGGATGCCTGGCGATCTTCCCCGCGGGACAGGTGGCTGCGTCGCCGCGGCCCGGCATGCCGGCGGAAGAGTCGCAGTGGAGCCCGCTGGTTGGCCGGTTGGTGGAGAAGTCGCGCGCCACGGTGCTTCCGCTCTGGGTGCATGGCACCAACAGCGCGGTGTTCAACCGCGCCGGCACCATCCATCCGTTCCTGCGCACCGCGCTCCTGCCGCACGAACTGCGGCGCCGCGCGGGCACGGCGGTCCGCATCTCCGTGGGGATCCCGGCGGCGCCGCAGACGTGGGCGCCGCACGCGGAGTCCGGGAAACTGGTGGAATTCATGCGCGCCCGTGCGGAGCTCGCCGGGACGGAAGCGCAGGCAACCATCACCCAGCCGGCGCAGGCGAAGGCACCGCGCCGCGAGGAGCCCATCCCCGCCGGCTCCGATGCGTGGCGCGGCGAACTGGTGGCGGCCGCAAGCGCGCAGGAACTCTGCGCCCACGGCCCGTTCCGCGTGCTGGCGGTGCGCGGTGCGGAGATCCCCGAGACGCTCCGCGAGATCGGCCGCCTCCGCGAGATCACCTTCCGCGCGGTGGGCGAGGGCTCGGGGAACGCCATCGACATCGACCGCTTCGACAGCCACTACTGGCAGCTGGTGATGATGGACGCGCAGGCGGGCACCATCATCGGCGGCTATCGACTGGGCGTGACCTCGGAGATCCTGCCGAAGCATGGCGTGGACGGCATGTACACGCACACGTTGTTCGACTATTCCGAGCAGCTCCTGCGCGCCATGGGGCTCGCGGTGGAGATGGGGCGTTCCTACGTGGTGCCCGAGCGCCAGCGCGAGGCGATCCCGCTTCACCTGCTCTGGCGGGGCATCGGCGAGTTCGCGGTGCGGAATCCCGACATCGGACACCTGTTCGGCCCGGTTTCCATTCCCGCGGACTTCTCCACGGTGAGCAAGGAACTCATGACCACGTTCCTGGCGGAGAACCGCCTCGACGCCACGCTTGCGCGCCTGGTGACCGCCCGGACGCCGCCGGTGCGGGGCGCGACGGGGCCGCGCCCGGAGGTGCTGCGTTCGGTGGCACGCAGCATCGAAGAGGTGGATGAGCTGGTGGCCGCGCTCGAGGGCGGCCGGGGCGTCCCGCCGCTCCTGCGCCACTACCTGCGCCTGGACGCGCGGGTGCTGGCCTTCAACGTGGATCGTTCGTTCGGCGACTGCCTGGACGCACTGATCACCGTCCACCTGCCGAGCGTCAGCCCGCGGATCCTCTCCAAGTACCTGGCCAAGGGCATGGATGGTTACCTGGCGCACCACGGCGTGGTGACGCGCGCTGCGGGGTGAGCGCCGTACGCGCGTCCGGCGCTTCGCGCTGCCGGGGAGGGCCGTCCAAGCCGCCTGCAGCGGTCACCCTGCAGCAGTCACGTTGTGACAGCAACGGAACGGAAACGGCCCCAGCATTGCGCTGGGGCCGTTTCGAACGCGACCGGCTGGGCTCGAACCAGCAACCTTCGGTTTCGTAGACCGATGCGATTCGGTGCCACAGGCGTGTCAGGGTGGAGTGGTTTCCTGCAGTGATTGCAGTGCTTTGGACGCTGCCACACCCCCTGCCGCCACGCACCTATCCGATGGCGAACGTGCCACGGAACGTGCCAAACTGGATGCTGATGCTTCCAGGCTGCTCGCACTGTGGCCACGCCTGGCACCGCACGTGCGCGCTGGTCTTGTGGCGATGGCGCAGGCGGCGGCGCAGGATCTGTACACGTGACGGGTAGTTCCAGCGGTACTCCGCTGACCTAGACCACCCCCCCAGGATGCCGGGGGGGTAGGTCGCCACTACGAAGTACCGCCGATCACAACCATCGTGTAAGGCGTCTCTCCGTGTTTGCGTTTTGGTGGAACCCACAGCGCGGTGCCCACGGGAATGAAGGTGCCTAGGGGGTGGAAGGGGGGCACTTCCTTTCCCCTCTGACACCTGACAATACCCCTGTTGAAGGAGTATTTCGCCGGGGTATCGTTCCCTCTATGCCACTATCCGATGACGACCGGCGGCGCATTGAGGAAGAGGAGTACCGCAAGATGGCGCGCGAGCGGCTAGAACGAACGGTGCGCGTGGAAGCCGACCTCCGGACCCAGGGAAATCAGCGGATGGAGATTCACGGTGTAGGTACCGAAATCTATCGCGATGCCAAGCGCTCCGCCTCCGCTGTGGCAAAGGCGCTTGCGCTGTTAGTGCTCGCAGCGGTTGTTGCGTTGGTTGTTGGATCCTTGATCTACATTCTGGGCGGTGGATCTTTCTTCGTTTTGTCCTTCTTTGTAGCGTTTCTGCTTATGTCTTTTGCTGCCTTTCTGTTTCGGCGCACCTAATCGCTGCGTACTGAAATACCTGCTTCAGCATGCATGCCTAGTCTGCGTCTGCCGGCCAGCGCTGCAGACGCTGGTAGGCGCTGCCGCCTGTGCGTACCCGCACGTCCGCCTGGTGGCAGCGCCGTCCCGGTGAGGAGACGTGCTACATGCGAAACGAGAACAGCATCGCGCTGCGCAGTGCAGCGGAACGGATCAACGCCACGCGCCAGCACTGGGACGGCGTTGGACTGCTGGCGATTGAGAACCTGGAGACGGGCGCCTGTGGCCTGGTGCTCGTGCCTGCAGGCGTACCGTGCCCCGATTGGTCGCAGTCGCTGGTAGATCGCGAACCTGGCTGGGATCGGCACGAAGACGTTCAACTGGTAAGGGTCTTGCAGCGCTGGAGTGCTGATCATCCAGGCGGCGCCTGGGCGCGGTGGAACGAATTCGCCAACCTGCTCAACCTGCACGTGCCACCGGCGCTGGTGGACGCCATGCCCGCTGCCATCAGGGGCCTGGCCTGTGGGCACGGCTTTGGCGTGCATGCGCTGCCGCCGGTGCAGGACGCCCCCAACCTACTCGGGCGCCTGGTGGAGTGGCTGCTGCCTTGGGAGCGCTTTGAGCATGGCGATGCGCCACCGGCCTGCGCGTACTGGCTGGGGCAGCACGGAGTGCAACGAACGTGGCCGGCGATGGGTGCCGTACACGGCGCTGCTGGCCGCGCACGTGACGAACGCCTGGCCGCCGGTGGGATGTTGGAGTGGGGCGTGCTCGTGGCTTGGCCAAGCGCTGTGGACGCGGTGGTGGCGTTCCTGCTTGCGCAAGCCCATGCGCTGGACGCCATTCCCGGCACCCAGGTGGCCGCTACGCCCCCGGTGCAGAATCGCACCGTACCAAAGCGCCTAAACCAGGCACAGCGGCGGCTGGTTGCCTTGGCGGTCGTGGCGGGGCGTGTGCCCGCCATCGCTACCAGTGAGGTGCAGACACAGCAATGCGCCAACGCGTTGAAGTGGATCCAACGGCATGGGAAGGACCACGTGCCTGCCGATGAACTGCGGGCGCTGCACTTCGAAGGCTTGCCGACCGAATGGCTAGACCTTGCGGCCCAGCAATTCCCCGCGGGCTGTGCGTTGGCGGACTTGGCAGCGCCAAATGTGAATCTGACCGAGAAGCAGTTTCGGGCAGACATTGCCAAGGCGTTGGCGGCGGGGCGCTGCTCCGCTTGATCCAAATGACGGCGGAGCACACGCGGAGCAAGGTGGAATGCAGCGCCGCTGCTCCATCTTGCGTGGAGCAAGTGCAAACACACCCAATCAACGCCGAAGCAGGCGCATGATGCGGGCATGCCTGACGAACCGAAGCGCCCCCGCCTGGTCACCGCCGAAGTAGTTGCCGATGCCATCCAGGTATCGCCACGCACCATCCTGGAGTGGCACCGCCAGGGACGTATCCCAGGCGTGCAGCCAACCGGGAGCACGGTGCGCTTTGACTTGGACGAAGTGCTGGCCGCGCTGAAGGCAGGTCCGCGATGACCGCGGGGAAGGCCACGCGCAAGCGCACCCGTGCGGTGCCCGTCCTGCTCACCGATGCCCGGGGCGCTGCGGCAGCGCTGTGCGTCTCCCGCAGTGTCTTCTATTCGCTGGACGCCCAGGGTGCCGTGCCGGCGGCGCTATCCCTCGGTCTCGGAGCACGCCGGCGCCGCCTGTGGAGTGTGAGCGAACTACATGAGTGGGTGCGCGCGGGGGCCCCGCCGCGTCATGAATGGGCACGACTGCGAAAGGCAGCACTATGAACGCGCTTGGCACCACGGTCGCGGAATGCACGCGCCAACTTTCCGTCCAGTTCGCCTGGAAGCAGGGGGAGCGTCGGGAGGTGCGCATCCTGGACGGCAAGGCGAAGCGCCGGGCGCTGGTTGACTCGCCGGCTGCTGCTGCGGCATTCGCCTGCCGGCAGCCGCTTGGCGCCGGTGTCTATGTGACCATGAACGCCCTGGGGGAGGGCGCTACCGACCACTACGCCGCGGACGTGGACGTGCCGCACCGCGTGCGCTTTGCGCTGGACTTCGATCCCGTGCGGCCTGCCGGAACGCCTGCGACCGATGCGCAGGTGGACGCCGCACGCGAGTTGGGCGCCGCGGTGGAACGCTTCCTGGTCGCACATGGCTGGCCGGTGCCCGTGCGGATGGATAGCGGCAACGGCGTACACGCATACTGGCGCACCGACCTGGAGACGGCGACCACGCTGCCGCGCCGACTGCTCCAGGCGCTGGCGGGACGATTCAGTACCGACCAGGTGGGGGTGGACCGGACGATCCACAACCCTGCTCGCATCATGCGTGCGGCCGGCTGCTGGAATTGCAAGGGCACTGCCATGCCCGATGCGCCGCACCGCATCGCGTGCGTCACGTATGAAGGCGAACTCGGCGCGCGACCACTCCTGGCCGAAGACTATGAAAGGGTACTCCGCGCGCTGGGCGTGGTGGAGCCAGCACGCCTGCTAGCGAAGTGCGTGCCAACGCCGCAACGGCGCGCGGGCGGCGCGCTGCCGCGGCTGGACGTGGCAGCATGGATGGCGCACCACTGCATCCAGCACCACGGTGCGCGCGAGTGGCGCTGTGCGGACGGAATTGGCACGCGCTGGGTGCTCGCAGTGTGCCCATTCAACGCTTCCCACGACCGCGGCGAAGCGGTGGTCACGCAGGCAGCGAGTGGGGCGGTGGCGTTCTGCTGCCACCACCACGGATGCGCCATGCATGGCTGGCGCGACCTGCGCGAGATGGTTGAAGGTCCGCGTCTGGACGCGTTGGACATGTTCATAAAGAACGGACTGACGTTGCGGATGACTAAGGAGCATAGCCATGGACGCTGAATTGATTGACGCGGATGAGTCAGGAACGATGGACCCGCGTTTGGCAGCGCTGCTGGAGGAGTCGGCCGCGTGCCCTGTGGACGCACTGCCGGCGTGCGTAGCGGACCTGGTGCGTAGCCACTGCACGCTGACTGGCCTGCCACCGCGCGCGATCGCGCCGATGCTGCTTGCCTGCTGTGCCGGCGTCATTGGCAACCTTGCACGTCTACACCTTCCCGGCGGTTGGAGCGAGGCGTGCGCACTGTGGAGCATCCTGGTGGCAGATTCCGGCACTATGAAGTCGGCGTCTGTGCAGGTGGCGCAGGAAATCCTGAAAGCGGTACAGGATGCCGAGACGGACCCAGGTACCGAATCTGCGAAGCAGCCACGGCTGCTGGTGGGCGGCGATCCGACTACGGAGGCGCTTGCCATGCGCGAGCAGTGCAGTCCGCGCGGCCTGGCCTACGTGCGTGACGAGGTGGTCGGACTGTTCCAGGGGATGGATCAGTATCGCAGCCGGCCTGGTCCGGATCGTTCGTACTGGCTTGAGGCTTACGATGGAAACTACTACGAGCAGGCGCGCAAGAAATCCGAGTCTGCGCTGGTGCATCACCATCTGATTTCGGTGGCTGGCGCGATACAGCCGCTGATTGCACGTGCCGCACTGCTTGGTGATCCGGCAAAGGTCGCATCGGGCCTAATACCTCGGTTCAATTTCACCTACCTAGAGCGCCGGCGGTGGCAGCCGCGAATGCAGGAATCCGGTGAGGAGCGCGATGCCGCGATGCGAAGGCTGGTGGAACGCCTGTGTCGTATCCGCACGATGCCGCTGCAGGCGTCCATCCATCCACATGCAGTGCGTGCGCGACCAGAAGCAGCGCACGTGCTGCAGGAATACGGGGAGCAGCAGAGCAGCCGCGCCCACCTGCGGGATGCTGATCTCGCGGCATCGATGCTGAACAAGTCCCGCGGCGTGGCTGCGCGAATTGCGCTGATCTTTGCTGTGCTGGAGCACGCGACCGCGGACGCGGCACCCGAGGACTTGCTGCGTCCGGTGACCGAGGATCAGGCACGCCGCGCGTGCGAGTGGGCGGAATGGATGGCCGGCGAGAACCTTCGGACGTACCGGGTGCTCTCCGTGGAGGAGCATGGGCCGAGCAGAACGCGTGCCATCGAACTTGCAGCCGAGTCGTGGAAGCGAAACGGTGGGATGCCATTCACTTCCAGGGACTTTCAGCGCACTCACGGGGTGAAGCGGGCGCAAGCCGACGAACTGCTCAAGCACTGCCAGCCGGAGTGGGAGAGCGTGGCGGCGCCGCAGAACCCCAAGGGTGGAAGGCCGGTGATTCGGTGGCAGCCGCGTGGCTGGCGCCCTGGCGCATGACGTTGGCCGGCGCGGCGCGCGTGCCGCCGTGCCGCCCCGAATTTCCTGCACGCGTATGAGGACTGACACATGCCAAGCCTGATGGATGACTTCTTTCCAAGCAAGTGGCTGCGCGGCGATGACCTACGCGGTCCGACCGTGGCAACCATTATTGAAATTCGGAAGGAACTGGTGGGAAAGGAGCGTGCCGAGAAAGCAGTGCTCTACCTTCACAACCTGAAGCCATTGATCGTGAATCGTGACAATGGCGAGCGATTGCTGCACGCGATGGGAACGGGTGACTACACGCTGTTCCCCGGCAAGCGCATCGCGCTGACGGTGGAGGATCGCGAGTGGGAAGGCAAGCAAATTCGCGTGGTCGTGATCGGCCGCGAATCGCCTGCACCGCGCCGGAAGCCCGAGCCGCCACCACCGCCGCCACCAGCCGATGATGAGGATGGCGAATGGGAGGAGGCGTAAGTATGCCGGCCGGTGAATTTGGTGCCTTCCTGGTGTCGCTGGGTGCCGCCGGCGTCGAAGTGTCTGCGCACCCGCGGGACCAGGGCGGCGTGCGCTTTCGAGGTGAGGGGCTGACGGCCGCGATGCGTGACGGAATCCGCGCGCATCGCGGCCTCCTCCGCCTGCTCCTGGACGGGGCGTTGCCGGCGGAGGGGGAGGCCGGCTACGTGCTGGAGGAGCGCTTGGGCGTGGCTATGGACCTGGGGATGCTGGTGCATCCTGGCGCGCCAGCCTGGCTGGTGGCGGCGGGGGAGGCATTGGAAGTGGCCGAGCCGAGCGAGCCAAGCCTGGAGGTGACCGCGGAGCGCCTGGCGGCGTGGGACGTGGCGGCCGGGAGCCATCAGGGAGCCGGCCTGCAGGCGGCGCGGACCTTCGTCCAGGAGGCGTGGCGCCGCGTCAACCGGCTGGAGGTGATGGGCGGAATGACGCGTGCAGACGCGATTGGCGCGGTGCTGGCTGCGATGGATGCGCAGGCACATACCCTCACTGCCGACCACGCCGCGGGGGGTATCGTCAATCGTCACGGGGAGAAAGTTGGCGTCAGGGGCGCGGAAGGCGGTGAAGCACGCGCTACCCTTCGCCGCACCGGTAGCCGGGGTGCTGCCGCATGAGAGGATCAAACATGGCAACGATGCAGGAGCCGGGGCATGAACTAACAGCAGAGCACCGATCGGTGTTGGCATCATTGCCGCGATGGGCGCGTGGGCTTGGGTTTGCGATAGTTTGGGTTGGTCTGCACGTGCTAGTCGCGCAGTGGGCCTACGTGCGCCCAATTGATGATGCGCTGTTGGATTTGCGTGAGGCACGCAGAGCAGTTGGCCGCCCGGACGGACCGCAAGTGGCGCTGCCGGGCGTGCCACCATGGGCACCTTCTAAATTCGATGAAGCCACCGCTAGCAGGATTTGCGAAGGGTTGATGAATCAGTGGGCTAACGCACGGCCCTGGTTCTATTTCAGCAGTTTGCTCGGCGTAGGAGTGGCGGCCATGTTGACCTTTCCAGCAACACCGAGCAGAACGCTTCGGCGGACGGGCCGTGGCTACCGCGCTTCGCAGCGTTGGATAGTCAGCAATTGGCGTGATGAATGATGGCACAGGAGGTGCACCATGGCACGTATCTACAGGCGCGGTGATAGCGGCAACTGGCAGGCGGACCTGAAGGATCAGCATGGACTGCGCTGGCGGGTGCCACTCCTGGGGGACCGTGGTGCCAGCGAACAGGTGGCCAGGCAACTGGAACGCCTGGTCGCGCTGCACGTGAGTAGCGGCGGGCAAACGGATCCGGCCATGCGGGAGTGGCTGCGGCGGCTGCCGCCGGCGCTGTACCAGCGCGTGCTTGAGCATGGCCTGGTCGATATGGAAGCGGACGGCATGCGGGTTACGGTGGCCGACCACCTGGAAGCATGGGGGCAGTACCTGCGGGACGCGGGCAGGACGGTGCTTCAGGCGGACCAGCAGCGCATGCGCGCGGCCACGCTGCTGCACGGGTGCGTGCGCCTGGGTGACGTTGTGCCGGCGCGGGTGCAGCGCAGCCTGGAAGCACTGCGGACCGAACGTGGATGGAGCCAGCGCACGCGAAACGGGTATCTGAAGGCCGGCCAGCAGTTCGAGCGCTGGTTGGTGAAGCAGGGCCGCGCGCTGCCGCTGGGGCTGACGGACCTGGATGCCGTACGGGTTACCTTGGAGCGCGAACGCCGGGCATTGACGCCTGCGGAGGCTTGCCTGCTCCTGGAGCACTGCCAGGGCGCTGACCCCCTCTCCGGGCGGTCCTGGCGCCTCACGGGGCAGGAGCGCCACGTGCTCTACCTGGTGGCGCTGAAGACGGGGCTGCGCGCGAACGAACTACGGCAACTTCGCCGGGCGGACGTGGACCTGGAGGCAGGCACGCTGACGGTGCGCGCTGCCGTTGCGAAGTCCCGCAAGGTGCGGAAGGTGCCGCTGCCGGCGGAGGTGCTGGAAGCGCTGGCGCAGCACTGCATGCGACTCCACCCAGTAGCACCACTGTGGCGCCTGCCGGAGAAACTTCACCACCACCTGCTGAAGCCTGATGCGTCAGCGTGTGGCATCGCGCTGGTGGACGGGGAAGGCAGGCACCTGGACTTCCACGCGCTGCGGCACACCTACGGCACCTGGCTGGACCAGCATGCCGGTGCCAGTCCCGCCACGGCGCAGGCACTGCTGGGGCACGCCGATCTGCGCACCACCCAGCGCTACGTCCATGCCGGCAACGCGATGGCGCGGACTGCAGCAGAACGGCTGCCAACGCTTGTGCGCGTGCTCTCCGCTACCGGTACGGACGAACGTGCCGTAGAACGTGCCAAACTGGTGGCACGGAGTGGTACCGCACGGGACCGTGCTGGAAACAGAAACGCCCCTAGCGTTGCGCTAGGGGCGTTTCGAACGCGACCGGCTGGGCTCGAACCAGCAACCTTCGGTTTCGTAGACCGATGCTCTATCCAGTTGAGCTACGGTCGCGTGTCCTGCTGCGGTTGCCCGCAGTGGGAGGGGAGATTGTAGCGATTCCTTCCGTGCTGCGAAAGTGCTGCGGCGCGTGGCCGCGGGCTCATTTCTCGGCCGTCTGGGTCGCGGCGGGGGGCTGAAGCTCGCTGGACGCCGCGGCGGCCGACTCGTTCTTCAGCTGGTTGGCGAAGAGCGGGAGGGCGATGCAGCCCACGGCGAACAGCATGGCGCTGAGCCGCGGCCAGAGGTACGGCACCGGCGACACGCCCTGCGTGCGCGGGGTGGGTTCCTGCACGAACGGCATGGCCACCAGGCGCAGGTAGTAGAAGGCAGCGACGCCGCTGTTGAGGGCCATGATCACCAGGAGCGCACGCTGGTGGCTCTCGGCGCTGGCGACCAGGAGGTCGAGCTTGCCCCAGAAGCCCAGGAGCGGCGGGATGCCGGTCAGGCTGAGGGCGCCGATCGCCAGTGCGACGGCCACCATCGGCGCGCGCACGCGCAGGCCGGCGAGGTCGTCGAGCGAATCTACCTCGTTGCCGTTGCGCTCGATGGCGGCCAGCGCACCGAAAGTGGCGAGGTTGGCCACGCCATAGGTGAGGAGGTAGAGGAGCGTGGCATCGAGGCCCACCTTCGGGCCCGCCAGGACGCCCACCAGCATGTAGCCGGAGTTGGCGATCGAGCTGTAGGCCAGCATGCGCTTGGCGGAGCGCTGGAGCAGCGCGCCGATGTTGCCGAGCGTCATGGTGAGGACGGCGATCATCCAGAGCACCGCGGCGATGACCGGCGGAATGCTGCTGTCTCCGTTGGCGCTCCAGCCGACCGTGCCAAGGAGGATGATCAGGGTCACGAAGCCCTGGACCTTCGGCACGAAGCTGATGAACGCGGCCACGGGGCTCGAGGCGCCCTCGTAGACGTCGGGCGCGTAGAAGTGCATGGGTACCGCGGCCAGCTTGAAGCAGATGCCGATGACGGCCAGGAGCACACCCACGATGGCGACGCTGCCGATGCCGCCCGTCTGGGCCTGCATCTGGAACGCCTCGCGCATGGCGGAGAGTTCAAGCGTTCCGGTGGCGCCGTACAGGAGCGCGAAGCCGAAGAGCATGGTGGCCGTGCTCATGGCGCCCAGGAAGAAGTACTTGATGGCCGCTTCCATGCTGCGGTCCGCGCCGCGGCCGATGGCCACGAGGATGTAGGTGGGCAGCGAGCAGAGCTCGAAGGCGAGGAAGAGCCAGACCAGGTCGGTGGCGTGCGCGATGAGCATGCCGCCGCAGAGGGAGAGCAGGAGGAAGGCGTAGAACTCGCCCTGGATCACGCGGACCGGGTCGAAGGCGCCGGTGCCGTTGGCGATCTGGCGTTCCACGGCGCGGTCGACGCTGCCGATCGAGGCCAGCACGTGGCCGACGCCGACGACGCAGAGCAGGGCGATGATGTACTTGCCGAGCATGGGCATCGGGAGTTGGGCAGCCGTGGCGGCTTCCGGCGTCCAGGTGCGGAGCATGGACATGAACGTGGCAACGAGCGCGGCCACGGCGATCCACGGCACGGCGGCCCGGACGGCGCGCGCCTTGGAGATGCCCATCACCGCGCAGAGGACGGCGCCTGCGAAGAGCAGGATCTCCGGCATGATCAGCGCGAACTTGGGGCCCAGGTTCGGCGCGGAAGCAAGCATGGCGGGGGCCATGGACGTGGAGGCCATGGAAGTGGAGGCCATGGAAGTCAGGACCAATTCGGCGTGGAGCATGGGGTTCACTCGGAGGCTCCCGTGCTGGGAGCGGTGGCCAGGGCGGTGGTGATGGCCGGAGCGGGTGCTGCATCGGCGGCCTTGGCAGGCGTGGCCGCGGCGTCGCGCTCGATGAGCTTGACGTACGGAGCAACGATGCCGGCAGCGGCGGGTTCGATGGCCTTCAGGATGGGCGTCGGCCAGATGCCGATGACGATGCAGCCAACGGCGAGCGGTGCCATGGCGATGAACTCACGGGCATTCAGGTCACGGATGGCGTGCGCGCCGTGGTTTCCGTGGTGACCGTGGTCACCGTGACTTCCGTGCCCCGGCTCGCGCAGCGGCCCGAACACGAACTTCTGCAGCATGCGCAGCACGTAGAGCGCACCGAGGATCAGGGCAAGCGCGGCCAGGAACGCATAGGCCGGCCCGAGGATGCCCGGGTAGCCGGTCTTCACGGCGGCGTCCGAGGTGTAGATCCCCATCAGGCAGAGGAACTCGCTGACGAAGCCGTTGAGGCCGGGCAGGGCGAGCGACGCCATGGCGAAGAACACCATGAACACGCTCCACACCGGCATGCGCTGCATGAGGCCGCCCACCACTTCCATGTCCTTGGTGTGGTAGCGCTCGTACATGATGCCGATGCACATGAACATGCCGGCCGTCGAGAGGCCGTGGTTCACCATGTAGAGGATGCTGCCTTCCATGCCCACCACGTTGAAGGCGAACATGGCCAGGACGGCCAGGCCCATGTGGGCCACGGAGCTGTAGGCCACCAGCCGCTTCACGTCGTTCTGCACCCAGCAGACCAGGCTCATGCCGAGGATGCCGACGAGCGCCAGGATGCTGAAGGTCTGCGCCAGCGCCAGTCCGCCCTCGGGGGCCATCGGGAAGGCAAAGCGCAGGGCGCCGAACTGGCCGATCTTGATGACGATGCCGGCCAGCACCACGGAGCCCGCGGTGGGCGCCTCGCCGTGGGCGAGGGGAAGCCAGGAATGCACCGGGACGAACGGCACCTTGACCGCGAAGCCGCCCATGATGGCCAGGAACACCCACCACTGCGTGGAGGCGGGGAGCGACTGGCCGTACTGGATCAGCGTCGAGATGCTGAAGTCCATCGGCGTGCCGTGGTCGGTGGCGTTGCCGGCCGCCAGGTAGATGAACCCGACGAGCGAGATCACCGAGCCGACGAAGCTGTACACCCAGAGCTTGACCGACGCGATGCGGCGCTCGTGCCCGCCCCAGACGGCCACGATCAGGAAGAGCGGCACCAGGGTGAACTCGTAGCCGACGTAGAACAGGATGACGTCGCGGGCCAGGAAGGCCAGCATGACGGCCGATTCCATGAACAGGAACTGCGCGTAGAAGCCGCGCTGGCGCTGCGTGATGGCGGAGAAGCTCACCAGCATGCTCAGCGGGATCAGGAGCGCCGTGAGCAGGATGAGGAGCATGCCGATGGCGTCGGTTCCGAGGCGGAACTGGATGCCGAAGGCGGTGAACAGCTTCCAGCCTTCCTCGTTCGGCCAGAAGTCGGCCTTGCCCCAGGCGGGGAACTCGAAGGCCATCATGACCGCGGCCGCGAGCACCACGAGTCCGGAGACGAAACCCACCGTCTTGGCCGCGCGATCCGTGCTGCCGAGGCAGAGGATGGCGCCGACGAGCGGCAGGACGATGAGGAGGACGGCGAGCGTCACGATGCACCTCCCGAGAGCCAGATCCAGACGACCCAGGCCACGATGAGCCCGATGCCGCCTGCCATGGTGAGCGCGTAGCCCTGCACCGTGCCGGTGTAGAGCGGCTGGAACACCCGGGCAACGAAGCCCGGGAAGCGGCCGATGGCGGCGAATGCCACGCCATCGAGTACGAAGCGGTCCGTGAAGGCCAGGAGCTGCGCGCCGAGCCACATCGGGACGCCGATGATGGCGGCGTAGATCTGGTCGACGTACCAGCCATGCTCGCTGCCGAGCGCCAGCCACTTGAGGCCGGGCGTGTTCAGCATGCCGGCGCGGAGGCGGTCACCCAGCGCGCGGTTGCCCGCGTGCAGGATCCAGGCGAGCGCGAAGCCTGCCACCACCACGCCGGTGGCGATCATGAAGAGCGTGCTGTGCGCATCGCGCCCCAGGATCTGGCCATGCTCCGGTCCCCCGGTGGCGCGGATCCACGCGCTCGAGTTCTGCACGAAGCGCTGGATCCAGTTGAAGCCCTGCGAGTGCTCCATGTAGCTGGGCAGGCCCGCAAGGACCGACCCGATGGCGAGCACCGTCAGCACGAACGAGATGCGGATGCCGGGGGCGTGCGGGTGGAAGCCGTGGGTATCGCCGCCATGCGCGGCGTGCGATGCCGCGTGGCCATGCCCGTGGTCATCGTGGCCGTGGGCATCGTCATGGCCGTGGCCATGCTGGTCCGGGCCGGGTTCGATCTTCACCGGGCCGAGGGCCAGGCGGAACCAGACGCGGAAGGCGTAATAGGCGGTGATGCCCGCGGTCAGGATGCCGATCCAACCCATCCAGCGCACCTGCTGGACGTCGCTGGTGAGCGCCTGGTAGAGAATGATGTCCTTGCTCTCCGCGGCCGCGCTGAAGGGCGCGGTGGCGAGCCACAGGCAGCCGAGCAGCATGCAGATCATGGTCAGTCGGAAGCCCGGCACCTTGAGGAGGCCACCGAGCTTTCGGAAGTCCACCTGGCCGGCCATGCCGTGCATCACGGCGCCGGCGGTCAGGAACAGGAGGGCCTTGAACCACGCGTGGGTGAACACGTAGTAGACGCCGCCGAAGGCGGTGCCCACGCCGAGGCCCATCACCATGTAGCCCAGCGAGCTGATGGTGGAGTAGGCGAAGACGCGCTTGTAGTCGAACTGCCCGCAGGCGATGGTGGCGCCGATGAACGCGGTGAAGCAGCCGATCCAGCCGACGGTGAGGAGGGCCGGCTCGGCCCATTCGCTGCCGATGGCCTGCACGGTGTAGAAGGGCGCCATGCGGGCCAGCAGGTAGATGCCGGCCGTGACCATGGTGGCCGCGTGGATGAGCGCGCTGACGGGGGTCGGGCCCCACATGGCGTCCGGCAGCCAGGTGAAGAGCGGGCCCTGTGCGCTCTTGCCGCAGACAGCCAGGAGCAGGAGGAACGGGATGGCCGCCTTCGACCAGCTGCCCTGCACGGCCTCGGAGCCGCTGCCGGCGATGGCCTGGAAGAGGCCGTCGTACTGCACGGTGCCGTAGTTGGTCCAGATGAGGAAGATGGCGAGGGCCAGGCCCAGGTCGCCGATCCGGTTCATCACGAACGCCTTCTTGTTGGCCGCCACCGCGCCCGGCTGCGTGGCGTAGTAGCCGATCAGCATGTACGAGCAGAGGCCCACGCCTTCCCACCCGAGGTACAGGCCGACCAGGTTGTCGCTCATCACCAGGATGAGCATGCTGGTGACGAAGAGGCTCACCGCGAAGAAGAAGCGCGCGTAGCCCGCCTTGAGGTCGGACTCCATGTACTCGCTGGCGTACAGGGCGATCAGCGTGGCCAGCACGGTGACGAACATCATCCACAGGAGGCTGATGCCGTCGATGTAGAAGCCGAGGTTGGCGGTGAACGACTGGAACTTTCCGGTGCCCCAGCTGACCGAGAGCCAGTCCATGAACGGCACCGAGAGCGGCGCGTGCGTGGAGAAGAGCGTGGGGCTCCACTGGAAGTAGAGCGCGATGGCGAGTGCGGCCGAGAGCGCGAAGGAGAGCACCGTGAAGAGGGCGGGCAGGCGGCCCTTGACCTTCATCATGGCGAACGCGCCGCAGAGGACCACGGACACGAGCGGTGCCAGGAGCATCCACTTGAGCCATGCGAAGTCCGCGCCGGCGGTGGCCTGGACGAAGTGGAGGGCGCCGACGTCGGCGTAGCCCGCCGCGGCGTGACCCGCCGCGTGGGCCGCGTCGTGCCCTTCGGCGGCGGCGTGCGCGCCGTCACCGAGGACGAGCGCGAGTGTCGAGAGGAGTGCTGGTTCCATGAGGGCCATCTGCTTTGTGGGCCATCCGTGGGGACGGCGAGTCGATCGGGTCTGTGCGTGTGAAGGCAGTGCGGTGCAGTGTGGTGCGGGGCTGGGGAAGGACTGCTCCTGGGAAGGACTATTCCTTCAGGTCTGCCCACGCCTCGCTGCTGAGCGTTTCCTTGCGGCGGTACAGGAGCACCACCAGGCCGAGCGCCAGGGCGGCTTCCGCGGCGGCGACGGTGAGGATGAAGATCACCATCAGCTGTCCGGAGAGGTCCATCCACATGCGGCCGAACGCCACGAAGGCGAGGGCGGCTGCCTGGAACATGAGTTCCGTGGAGAGGAACATCAGGATCATGTTGCGGCGCGTGAGGAAGCCCACCATGCCAATCGCGAAGAGGATGATGGCCAGCGCCAGGGTGACCTGGATGTTGGCGGGCATCGCCGGGGTCATGGGGGCCGCGGGTGCGGCAGCGAGCAGTGCGTTCATGGTGTTCACGCTGCACCTCCGCGGCTGAGCGAGGCGTCGTCGTCGATGCGGCTCAGGCCCGCAGCGGCGCGGCGCTCGTCCTCGGCCATGGTCATCTGGCGACGCGCCAGCACCACGGCGCCGAAGAGCGCCATCAGGAGGATCACGCCGGCAAGCTCGAGGCTCACCGGGAACTGCGCCACCAGCGCGTGGCCGAGGGCAGTGGAGTTGGCGGGGGCTGCATTGCCGTCGAGGATGATCGGGTGACGATCGCCGTTGGACGAGATCAGCGTGAGCGATGCGGTGGTGCCGGAGGGATCGACGGCGATCAGGCGGCCGTCGGACCCGCGTTCCACGCGGGAAATGTCGGTGATTCCCTTCGTCTGGGCGATGGCGCTCGCTTCGCGGAGGAGGAGTTCCGGCATGTCGTCCATGCGTTCCCACGCGCGGATGTTGGCGCGCGCCGTGGTGGCGGGGGACGCAAGCCACGGCACCGAGGCCTCGCGGCGGAAGAGTGCGTCGCCGGTGGCGGCAAGCAGCACGAAGGCCAGCACCAGCGCTGCGATCGGTTCGCGTGGCGTGCGGTCGTACCACGCGGCGTCCTCGCCACGGTTGGCGCGGTCGCCGGATTGCTGCGCGAGCATCAGCACGAAGAGGTAGGTGATGAGGATGGCGCCCGCGTAGACGATGAGGAGGGCGAAGGCCATGAATTCAGCCTGCAGGAGCAGGAAATTCACGGAAACGGCCAGGATCACCAGCACGAAGTAGAGGGCCGCGTAGACCGGCTTCGGGTGGGTGACCATGCGCGCGGCGCCGGAGACGGCGACGAGGGACAGGAGCACGTGCACCCAGAAGGTGGGATCGACCGAGGCGTTGTCCGGGACGGGGGCGTGGCGGGCCACGGCGCTGAGGATGAGCCCGACGGCGGCCAGGCCGCAGACCGTCAGGGCAGCTCGGAACGGCGCGGGGCGCGGTTCCATCATCAGGTACAGCACCACGGCACCCAGTGCGGCGGCGGCGTAGAAGAGGTTCGCGTTCATGGATGTGGCAGTGGGGTCCGGGCGAGGCGCCCGGGGTCGGGCGAGGAGGTCGGATAATAGGAGGGGACATGGCCCTTGGCAACCACCCGGCGGGGTTCCGACGCGGCTTTGCGGGGAGGATTCGATGCCGGTCGGCGGGCGGTCCCGGAGGCGGCTCCCGGATGGCCGGGTTCCTGCCATCCGGCTAGCCTCGCGGCATGTCCGATCGACTGCGGCGCACCCTTCCGAACGCCATCACCGTGGTGCGCCTTCTCATGGCCACGGCGTTCTTCACGATCATTGCGCTGAAGCTGAGCCCCAACTCCGCGGACGGCCGGCAGTGGTGGGGGAACGCGGCCTTCGTCCTGTTCATCGCGGCGGCGCTGAGCGACATCCTGGACGGGTACCTGGCACGCAAATGGGGGGTGGTCACCGATTTCGGTCGGGTGATGGACCCGTTCGTCGACAAGGTGCTGGTGCTGGGGGCGTTCGTGTACCTGGCCAGTCCGAAGTTCGCGGAGCCGGAGTGGAGCCGCGCGTTCGGCTTGGAGCCGCAGGCCGGCGAGATCAATTGCGCCACCGGCGTCGCAAGCTGGATGGTGGTGGTGGTGCTGGCCCGTGAGCTCCTGGTCACCAGCCTCCGCGGCGTGCTGGAGGCGCGTGGCGTGGCGTTCGCCGCCGATTGGAGCGGCAAGCTCAAGATGTTCGCGCAGAGCGCGGCCATTCCCACGGCGCTCTTCATTGCGGTGAACCCCGGCTGCCTGGCCAGCCCCAGCTACCGGCTGGCGCAGATGCTCTCGGTGGGGGGCATGACCCTGATCACACACTGGAGCGCGGTGCCGTACACGATCCGCGGGGCGGCGCTGCTGCGGTCCATTTCAAAGGGCGCACGCTGACCGGGCCGATGCAACGGGCATGGAAGCACCCGCTGCCGCACGAAAGCTTGGCGAAGGAAAGATGGATCCGGCCCTGGCGCGCGAGCGACTGGCGGGGATGCCGTGGTTTCCGCGCTTCTCGCTGACGGTGGGCGGACTCGGTTTCCAGCGGTTTGCGTCCGGCACCTGGGGTTCGCTGCCGCCGTGCGTGGCCGTACTGGTGCTGGTGGCGGTGCTGCCGGCCGGCTTCGCATGGGTGATCGATGCGGTGCTCGCCGCCATGCTCCTCTGGGCGATCGTCGGCTGCGAGCTCTGGGGGGCGAAGGCCGAGGAGATGCTCGGGCTCAAGGACCCGTCGTGCGTGGTGCTCGATGAGATCGCGGGGATGTCGATCACGTTGCTCCTCCTCCACTGGCCGCTCCGCTCCGCGAGCGAGGGCTGGGGCTGGGCCGTCACGGCGGTGCTTGGCGTGGCGTGGGCGTTCGTCCTGTTCCGCGCGTTCGACGTGCTGAAGCCACCGCCGTGTCGGTCGCTGCAGGGGATCACCGGTGGCCGTGGCATCCTGCTCGACGACGTGTTCGCCGGCATCTACGCGAGCGTGCTGGTGCACCTCGTCGGGCCGCTGGCGGGTTGATTGCCTGCGCGAGATCTCGTTGTCACGCAGCGTCCGGGATCACGGAGCCTTCGGCGAAGCCGGGGCCGCAGCAGGAGATGCTGCGGGCGCATCCTTCGCTGCCGGCGCAGCCGTCTTCTCGGGTTCCTTCTTCCCGGGTTCCGCGGGCTTCTTCGAAACCTCCGCGCGCGGCGTGAACGGCTGGCGCGACATGTCGATGGCTGCCAGGGCCACGAGCTGCGCAACTTCCGCGGCGAGCCCGGCATCGATCTTCGAGACCTCGTCGGAAACCTGGTGGTAGTCCTCGTGGTCCTCGACGGAGAAGAGGACGGCCGGCACCTTGCGTGCAAGGAACGGACCCTGGTCGCTGCGGTCGAGCCAGTCGGGATGCTC
>Ga0114967_10000683_pt1 | contig 29238 bp, 17 predicted proteins | sample M_130628_MF_Meta_FD_92639 | JGI IMG/M metagenome (GOLD analysis project Ga0114967, IMG submission 92639) | Freshwater microbial communities from Lake Montjoie, Canada to study carbon cycling - M_130628_MF_MetaG | ecosystem: Environmental > Aquatic > Freshwater > Lake | place: Lake Montjoie...
GTAGAAAAAGAAGCACGAGAAAGAGAAAGAGTAGAAAAAGAAGAAAGAGAAGAACGAGAAAGAGAAAGAGTAGAAAAAGAAGAACGAGAAGAACGAGAAAGAGTAGAAAAAGAAGAAAGAGAAGAACGAGAAAGAGTAGAAAAAGAAGAAAGAGAAGAACGAGAAAGAGTAGAAAAAGAAGCACGAGAAAGAGAAAGAGTAGAAAAAGAAGCACGAGAAAGAGAAAGAGTAGAAAAAGAAGAAAGAGAAGAACGAGAAAGAGTAGAAAAAGAAGAAAGAGAAGAACGAGAAAGAGTAGAAAAAGAAGAAAGAGAAGAACGAGAAAAAGAAGAAAGAGAAGAACGAGAAAGAGAAGAAAGAGAAGAAAAAGAAGAACAATTAGCAGAAGCAAAACGAGAAAGAGAAAAAAATAATATAAATAATATAATAAAAATTTTTAATGATTGGAATGATGCATTAAGTGACTTACAAGAACTAAAAACTACAGATATTAATGAGTATTATATATACGAAATTATTTTGTATGATAGTGAACTAAAAAAAATAGAAGGAGCTTACCCATTATATAGAGATATTTTATTAAATTATGATGATATTAATAAAAAAAATTATAATTATATTTTTAATGAATATAAAAAATATAATGAATTATTATTATTATATATACAATTAATTAATAATATTAATCAAATATATTATTATTCAAAAGCTATACAAGAATATTATATTTTATCAAAGTATGAAGATAAATACAAAGTAAATCCTGCGTTTATGATTGAAATAGATGATATAGATGAAATATTTAATACTGTAAATAAAACATATGAAAAAGAGACTAGTCATTTAAAGCGAAGTCATTCAATTTATCTAAATTATTTAAGTGATATATACTCTACTACTGATATAGATTATATAATAAATGAAGCAAAAATAAAAAATATGTATAATCTTAATAAATCTGCATTAGATGAATTTATAAAATATTTAAGTGAAAAATATGCTGAAGGGTGTGAATATTTTGATGAGGAAACATTTATTCGATTTATATCAATTAATAATAGTAAGTGTTTTGATAAATATTACGATACGTATGGGACATTTAAAAAACAATTTAAAGAAATTTTAAGTAGTATTGAAATGTATAAAAATTTTTTTAATTTGTATAAAAATAATAATGAATTTTTAATTTTTAATTATGAACAGTATACTAATTTAAAAAATAATACTTATATCGCTGATATCGCTACACATTATATTAAATTTAACAATAACCAATATGGGTTACCAGTTATAGATTTTTTTAAGAACGAATACTATGTATTAAAGAAAAATTATGATGAGTGCATAAAAAATAAATATGAAAAATATAAAAAATATTTAATGAAAAAAAAAAGGGCAATAATAAATATAAATGCACAAAATGAACAAAATAAACAAAATAAATTATATTTGGAACAGCAAGAACAAGAGGAGTTAGAATTGGAACAGAAAAAATTCTATGAAAAAGAAAAATTAGAACAAGAGGAGTCAGAAAAAGCCGAGAGAACAAAGATTATATATAATGAAAATAAAAATGCCAACACTTTATTAGACTTTTTAAGTAAATCTGAATCATTATTTTTTAACATAAATTATGATGACATAGCTAATGAGTATTTATCAGAAGGTGACCCTATTAACAGTATTAATATAAATTATGATAATTTATATAATAATTTATTATTCAAAATATATGAATATAATACACCATTCTATACTGTAGAGGTTAATGAAGATATTAGTAGAAAAATTTTGAATAAAATTACAAATATTAATGAAGATAATTTATTTAATATTATACATTATATTTATTTATCGCAAAAATATTTTATAAAATTATTATCTAATTTTATTGACAATCATATACAATACAATTATCTTAATTTTATACAAAGTGAACTTAACCGATTAAATGATGATATTACTGATACATTATTAAATGAAATTACTACTGAGTTTAACCCAGATTTTGTTAATAATAAAAGCATAGAACATTATTTTATAGTATATGTAGACTTAGATAACAATTTGGGAAGTTATAAATCTGTCAATATACAGGAATTTATAGAATTTAAATTGGATGAATATAAAATTATCGATGAATATAATATCATAGAAAATATGAAAAATAAAATTATCAAAAAACATAATTTTGATAATGTAGATTATCTAAGCATTATCATGGATGAATTAAAAAATATTGAACAATTATACTATAATAACTATTTCAATATTAAATTTGACATTATAATATATAATATAGAATATTATTTAAATTTTATATATTTATCAAAAAATGAACATTTTTTAGATTCACGTGATATGTCTGTTATAAATAGTGCTAGTTCATATATATTATTAAATAATAATCAATATAATGCACTAGATATTGAAATACGAAGAAATTATTTTAAACCTATTGATACCAAATTTAAACATGATAGTGTTCCAGATTATCATCCTGCTTATAGGAAGAAGGTTTATGGAGGGTCAAAATATTTAATTAATGAAATAAATACGGATTATGACCTTGGTGTACTTCGTGCAATTATTGGTAAACACCCTATAGATGCTATTAAATATTTATCAAAAAAATATAAAATTATCGGTGAATATAATATTATAAAAAAAAGAATTCGTGCGCGTTTATTAAAATTACACATACGAAAAAAATCTGATATTTATAGTTTATTAGAAAATATAGATTCAAAAATTCTATTAAAGATAGTATCAGATAACCAGATACCAAAAAAATTATTAACACTTAATACACATAATAATCCTAGATGTAAATGTAATTTATGTTCACCAATTCGTGATTCTCAATTAACAAGATTTATACGAATAGCAAAGCCTATTTTAATAAACAACGCAATATATTATAAAAATGTTACTATAATTTATAAAAAGTTACTACTTATATTACAAAGTAATAAATAACCTACACAAATGATATAATATGATAATATAATATATTGTAATATATTATAATATGATAATACTACATGTTATAATATGTTATGATGATATATGTTTATAGTTATTCAACTGTTTTATAATCCTCGATATCAATCAGTCCGCGAAAGTCGATTACCGAATCTTCTAAATCAAACGCGATGAGTAATTTTTTTTCATTATCTATATATAATTTAACATATGGCCCGATTTGTGCATTTGCAATCGACTTGATATTTACAACTTTTAATGTTGCGGCAATAATTTCGAATTCAATCATTTTTGATTCCAGGTCTAATTTTATCGTATCATAAGATTCAACCACTTCTATAACATTACAGTCCTTTGTATATTTGAAAACAAGCGGATAAATTCCAGCGACTTTCTCAATAATAAATTTACTAGATACGGATTCAATATCATTTATTATTTTTTTGAAATTTTTTTTATTAAATTGGAATGACAACTTATAAGTATCTTTATTCCATGAATTATCTAATTCCATAGCAGGTATACTTGCAAGATTAAGTGTATGATTTGCAACCGAATTTAAGTTTGAATTGAATAATGATATTGACATTGACCTAATATTTTCATTATAATTTGGTATAGTAAATTGAATATCAGAATAAAAATTTGCGTCAATTTTATCTATTATAAGACCCATTAACGACCTGTTTATCAATAGGTATATTGGGCGTTGACAATAATATCTATACACAAATTTACAATCTATAACTAATCTAAAATTACATTCCTTTGAATAACTTTCGCCAAGCATAATAATCTGTTCATAGTCGAATATTAATTTAATTTCGCTAACATTATGTGCTTTAAATAATGTAAAAATTCTTTTAAACACATTTGGATTATTAAACTTAAACTCAATAATATTTTCTAAGTTTTCCGGAGTATTACATATACCAAGTGGTACAATATTGCGATTTTTATTATCAATGCAAGGTCTACCGGGACCACGTTTTATTTTTTGTTTTTCTGAATTATCTGACATTGATATTATAAATTTTTATTTATTTATTTATTATAAAAAATAATAATATAAATTACTTACAAATAATATAAATTACTTACAAATAATATAAATTACTTACAAATAATATAAATTACTTACAAATAATATAAATTACTTACAAATATATCATTTATTAACGAGATTTATATACTTCTATATTGCAAAAAAAATTGAAATTTATTTTAGTATAATCGGTAACATGAGTTCATCCGGCAAATCTTCTGGATCAAGCGGTTCTTCAAAATCTGGCGGGAGCAGTTCTGGAAATTCTTCTAGTATTGCGCAGGGGTCTGGAGGTTCTGGGAACTCATGTACTAACTGTAATTGGAATTCTTCATATGTACCTAGCCACCGTAACTATCTAACTTCTACAACAATATACGACGATAGTAGCGACGACGACTAACAATTATGCCATACATGACTCACACTCGTTATTTATTTTTTTTTCCAAGTCATAACTTATAGTGATTTTTGTTGGCTCAACAGCAGCGCGTGAACGAGTATAATAAGACATAGTTTTAAGACCTAACGATACAGAGTACATTAATGCGCTTGTTATTACCGCAACCGTAGGTGAACTAAAGAATAAATTCATACTTTGTGTTTGGCAAATAAATCTACCACGCCCGTCTGCCATATTCATAATATTTTTCATTTTCATTTCCCACGCTGTTTTATAAATATTTTTTATATCTTGCGGAATTTCTGGAATACCTTGAACACTTCCGTTTGCTAAAATAATTCGGTCTTTCATATTTTCAGACCACAGTGACAACTTTTCCAAATCTTTAACTAAATATCTATTTATTATTGTGAAATTTCCTGCCTTTGTTTGTCTAACAACAATGTTGCTAATAATAGGGTCAATTCCTGCATATGTTCCGAAAATTCTGCTTGTACTTGCAGTAGGCATATAAGCAACCAATAAAGAATTTCTTAATCCGCGTTTTTGTACTTCTTTACTAATCGCATCCCAATCCAATTTGTATTGTAATTTCGCTGACCCATATTCTTCCCATAAATGAGGTTGTAATTTTCCCTCTTGTGTTGGAGAACCATACCAGCCAGAATATGAACCATGTAATTCGGCGAGCTCCATAGATCCGCATAATGCACCATAATAAATACACTCCGCAATATGTTGATTAAGTAGAGCAGCCTCTGGACTTTCAAACGGCATACCGAGCATCATAAATACGTCACTTAATCCTTGCACGCCGATACCAATTGGCCTATACCTCTTAGATGACCTTTCGCATTCCGGTAAAGAATAATATTGATTATCGATAACAGAATTTAGATTATAAACCAAATCTGTAGATACTCTCTGTAGTTTCCAGAAATTAAAATCTTTTTTATTACCATGTTCTCCTACCATTGCGGCTAAATTAATACTTGCAAGAGTACAAACTCCGATATTATTTTCACCATTTATTTTACCACTTGGGATTAATATTTCGCAACATAAATTACTGGAATTAGTAATTGCAACATTTTTTAAATTACTTTTTTTATTACATGCGTCTTTATTCATATTATAAGGAATTCCGGTATCCATCATCATTTCGGCAATAATAATAAGTAAATCACGTGCGGGTATTGTCGAACGCGCAAGTCCTGCCATTTCATATGCACAATAATGTTTTTCGTATTCATCACCATAAGTAGAAAGAAGTAATGGAGTATCTTTTGGACAGAAAAAACTCCATTGTTCAGAATTCCTTGCGCGTTTGAATAATAGTTCATTATGCCAAATCGCATAAAATATTTCTCTTGCTCTGTTTTGTGAAACATTATCATTAGCCCGCAATTGAAGAAAATCTAAAAAGTCCGCATGATGTGTTTGCAAATATGCAGCAATTGACATTTTTCTTTTTCCTCCTTGATCAATTACTGTGACATTTGTATCATATACTCTCAAAAATGACGATACTCCTTTACTTTCACGCCCAGTTGAAGAAATTATACTTCCTTTTGCGCGCAATGATGAAAAATCTACTCCAATACCAGCCGATTGACTTCCAAGAATTGAACATTGTTTAAAAGTTTCATAAATACCTTCAATACTATCATCGCATTGTGATACAAGCATACAACTACTTAATTGGTTCTTTTTTAGACAACTATTATAAAGTGTTGGTGTTGCATGTGTATACTCAAAAAGTGATAGTGAATCATAACAATTTTTTACCATTGTTAAATTATCGCGCCCTATTTCAATCGCGCATCTCATCCACATATGCTGCGGGCGCTCAATAACTTCTCCTTTATGAATAAGTAAATACGATTTTGTGAGAGTTTTAAATCCCAAAAATTCAAATTGCATATCACGCGATTGCTTAATTAGGCCGTTTATATATTCTCCGTGTTTTAATAAGTAATCAGAAACCCAGTCCGCAATCATAGAATTCGGCGCATTAATAAGTATATCCATCATATCAGTAAATGTCGCTGGTGTTTTTTTATACAAATCCGACATACCAATTCGTACTGCTAACAACTCATATTGCATATCAAGCGAACATAAAGAACTACATGCATTTATTGTGAGTTCATCAATTTCAGTTGTAGTCATGCGGTCAATTATACCGTTTGCTACACATTGTGTTATTTTTACTACACATACTTTTGTTAACTTAGGTTCGATTTCTGCTAATTCGCATAATCTTTCAGTAATCAAATCAAACTTAAGAGTATCAATACTACCATCGCGTTTAATTACAAACATTTTAACAAATTTTTTATAAATTACTTTGCGAAATATTTGTATATACTAACGAGTATATGATATATTATATAATATTAAGATATATTTAAATCGCGATTACTAACTAAACCATAATAGTGCAATTAAATGATACCAATACAAATATTTTATATCATGAAATGCAATTTTTAATATTACTATTATAAGAATTAGTATAAAAAAGTGTATAGGAACGTGTTGAATATAAGATAACATAAGAGAAAATGTTTATGCCTGTTTACAATTAACTTCTATTAATACTTTATATTGGCTATTATTAATATATATGACTTGATTATTAAATAAGTTATAACAATATCATAATAATGGTAAGTTATAACAATATCATAATAATGGTAAGTTATAACAATGTTATGTTATAACAATATTATGCAAAAATATCATATTAATAAAATAATACTATTAATAACAGACAGAATATTTCCATAATTTTATTAAATTATAATGCGTTTTATTGGATTATCGGTAACATTATCAAATACTACAAATAATAAAATATCATCTATTTTATCAACTACAAAATATTTTACCAATATGGAATTTTATCATAATATGCAAACAGTAATTTTTTATGAAAATGATTATAAAAATGTATTAACTATAATGAATTGTATAAATATTGTTATCGCACCTAATAAACCAAACGGAGTTAATTTTATTAATGATAATACTTTAATGTTATATGTGAATTCGCCTATAGATGCGCTTAAATTTGCAATAGAAAAAAAATTTAATACTGTATTCGTGTATGTGAATAATTGCGAAAATTGGTTTGTAGAAAATAATTTATTTGATGAATTTAGAATATCCCAAAATTCTAAAATACAGTTGTATGATTATATTAACAAATTTGGTAAAAAAAAAAGAGAAACTAATACATTACACTCTAATGAATTACACTCTTTTGAATATTATTATTTTTGTATTAATGATAAATATAATAAAGACCTTCAGCGATTAATAAATGATATTTCTTATGAACCACTAATAGAAAATAGAACAATAGAAAAAACACGTAACTTATTCAATCAAAATCTGTCTTTCAATTTACGAGGTGGTGTTATTCCTTTATGTACTGTAAATAAAAGATGGGTTCGTGGTGTATTCTATGAGTTAATGTGGTTCTTAAAAGGGCGTACCGACCTCGAATATCTTCACAAATATAATATACACATATGGGATGCAAATTGCGAAACTCCGCAATTGGGAAGTGTTGTGGCTTCAAACAATATAGGCAAAATATATGGATATCAATGGCGAAACTTTGGTGGTTCCGGATTTGACCAAATATCTTATATTGTAAATCTATTGAAGACTGACCCAAATAGTCGCCGAATTGTGCTTTCTAGTTGGTGTCCGCCCGATATTTTTACAGATTCATGTTTGCCGCCTTGTCATGTATTGTATTGTTTTAACGTGAATAGTAAAGGCGAATTAATGTGTCATCTTACACAGCGTTCTTCTGATGTAGGTGTCGGATTGCCATGGAATATAGCAAGCGCGAGTATATTAATAAATCTTCTTGCAAAAACTTGCGGTCTAGTTCCTGGATCATTAGATATTACATTATGTAATGCACATATTTACGAATCGCATCAATCAATATTAAATGAACAATATAAATTATCGAAAACTCCCAATTATTATCCGCGTATAATAGTAAATAATAAAAAAAATATAGACGAATACGAATATGAAGATATTTTTATACTTGATTATACACCAGAATTTTCAAAAAATACATTGCCAATGATTGTATAAAACAAAAGTTTGTATACTACAAAAGTTCGAATAATACAAATGATTGCATATTACAATTGAATAAGACTAATTTAGTAATAATTTATTTTTTATGATGTGCGTTACCGTTATTATGTTGCCATTTACCATTATTATGATGTTTATTATTATTTTTAATTTTACCTATCATAAGTTTTCGCGCATTTTCTTTATACAGTCTTGTATCTTTTTCTTTTTCATTTATATTTCGCTTAGAATATACATATTTTAAGAAGTCTTCATTAAGTTTTGTAAAGAACCCGTGACCATCTTTTAAAAATGTTTGCCGAGTACTAAATGTGAGTGCATTAATTAATGCATCAATAGATTTTCTTCCAAAATTAGAATCTATTGAACCTCCTATGGTATTAACCTTTAAATAATCTGTCCATAAATAATTTTCTTTAGCACAACAATTGCAATAATCAAACCCTTCAACAACACCAGCATTATTATTCTCATGTAATTGATAACCCCGTTTTATTGTATTATAATAATACAATTTCGATTCATAATCATTCATATCGTATTCTCGTATTTCCATTTTATCAGATACTAAACGTGTTTCAGTAGACTTATATCTCGGAAAGCATTGTAAATACATAATACCATCAAAGAATACAAATTTCTTTTTTTTATAATCTGCTATAAAATCAATTCCATTGGTTATTGCTTCGTTAAAGTCGTTTTGTACTATTTCATTTTCTGAAATAGCGTTATAACTATCATTTTTTAAATTATTATCATCGAAAAATGCTGTTCTAAATTTTACCATCCATAATAATGGATTCATGGATTTTATCCAATTATATTGTTGTGCATTATTCCACACAATATCTAAGTTTGAAGGTGCCCTATCATTTATTGTAGTCCGGATATCAGATATAAATAATATATCTCCCAATTGTTTTAATATCTTACCGAGCGCAGTAGTCATAAAATCTTCGATAATAAATATTTTAGCAGTCTTATTTGATGTAATAGTCTTTATATAATTGGGGTTATAATCACTATTACCAAAATAAGGAATTCTATTATCATTATTTGTTTTAAGGTGAATAATTTCTTTAAATGGTTGTTTTCTATGTGAAATTCCATTTACATTAATATCGAATGGTGCTGGATCAATTAAAATAAATGTGAAATGCGGAAATAGTTTATGCAATAAAAACATTTTATTATTTGGTGCGGCGCCTACATATACCACATATGGTAGTTTATCACTATCACGTTGCGCATTTATCTTATTATTTTTACACCATAATGTTAAAAATTCTAATTCAGATAAGAATAATTTACGCTGGCCTCTATGAGTATTAGGTGTTATTATATTCTCGCCTGGTACGTATGGCAATGTATGTTTAATATCGTCAAAAGTAATATATGGAGGTTCTTTATCATCAGTAATAGTCTCTGTTGCCTTAATAAACAAATCCGGGTTTTCTGCGTGATTTGCTAATTCCATAAATAAATTGCGATATTTTCTAGCTATTGGTTCCTGTTTTTTATTATTCACTGTTGACATGTTTTGTACTATTGCGGTTTTTGTTATACTTTTCTTTTCTACGGGTTGTTCTTTTTCATTTGATTTTTTCTTTGTAGCCACCTGTTTTTTACCACCACCAGATTTTTTATCATTAATTAATTTATAATACATGTATTGACTAATATGATGTTTTTCAAGTATATCTTTTACAAGCATTCCATTATTTTTTTCCTTAATTAACTTAACCTTAACGATGGACATCTTACAAATTATAAATATATTATTTCATTTTTATAAATAAAAAAATAATAATATAGTAATGTTAAAAAATAAGTTATCGCTATATAAAAAATGATAAACAAAAAGGAGTTTCTGCCGGCCAGTGGACCAACGGAACGCGTCCTCATGTCGTAGCACTATATAAAATATCCAATAACAACGCTCGGGGGCGGGGGTGCCAGGCGCATGTAAGCGCTGGCACTGAAGCATAAGTATATATAAATAGCAACAAAAAAACCAAAATAGATAGACAATCACAATTTAGAAAGGATACAGACGGGTGTAGTGGGTCCAGTCCTTTCTGAGGACAATGTGGTCATGCGGGTGTTTGCAACCCACAGGCGAAAACATGACGACTTCATACCTCTTGTCCTCCATCTCTTGGAATATTGTGACAGTGTTATGTGTCATGCGGACATATGTTTCCACAACATCATCAGTCGCCCAAACACCACTGTTATATCTTTTATCGTGCTTTACAGGGTCAGCTCTGCGCAACGACGCTTTCAATTGGTCAGCTTCAATCATGTCGCCTTCATTCACCGACAAGTAAAAACACATCCCTGTGTCTCCACTTGCAGACACCGAACCATAGCATCGTTCAGTGTAGCTGATTCCATTTGAAACAAAGCCCCAATAACCTTCGTCAAGGTATTTCCTCGCGCAACGGGTAGTTTCTGATACCCTAGTGATACCGGCAACGGTCATCACTTCATCGATTATATAGATATCCTCCTCTTCTTTAATGCCCAAGCTTAACGCAAGAGCCTTGGTCAATTCATCCTCAACAGAGTCGTTGATTGAACGCTTTAAAGCATCGCGAATGTCGGCTTCTTCGCGAGATTTGGAGATTGCTTCTTCTGCGAGCATTTCGAAATACAGTGCATATTCCTCCGTAGTCATACCAAGATCTTCTTTGCACCCGATGAACGACATTTTCGCTTGTTGTTCGTTAATGGAATAAAAAAATTCATTTTTTTAATTTTATGTCTATAGGTAAACGATGCATAAAGCAATGTCGCGGAAATAAACCAATAGAACCATATACTGCAATATTAGAACATTTTGCACATCTCAATGGCTTTTTTTCTATATCGTGTTCCTCGCAAAACTTTGATAACATCCCAAAAGTATCAATATACGGTTGTTTCTTACACCCAGTTGTTTGACATTTCGTACTATGAATATTAATCATATTATGTTTTTTATGGGTAGTACAATACATACCACGGGAATTATTAGGATAATTATATTTTGCCATAATATTACAAGTTTCTACTGTACATGTTTGATATCGTAGATTAATCATATTTTCTGATTTATGTTCATGGCAATATTCGGGACTTTTAAACTTATAATTAAAACTAGGTAGTTTCATACAACCTTCGAAATTACAACGTTTATTTACTACATCAATCATTCCTGATTTTTTATGTATAGTACAATAACACGGTTTTTTTGAATCTTGAGTATTGAAAGACGCGCGAATATCACAGCCATCTTCTATACATTTGCGTTTTGTTATATTAACCATTTCAGGTTTTTTATGAATTGAGCAATATAGGCCTTTCTTTTTATTTTCAAAATTAAAAGATGCATATGTATTACAACCGAATTCTAAACATTTTTTATTATTTAGCTGTATCATATTAGGTAACTTATGCAATTCGCAATAAGTTGCTTTAACCGAATCTTCAAAATTATATAATGCGGTCTGTATACAATTTGCGTGTGTACATGTGCGATATCTACCACTTATTCGAATAACGCAACTGTCAACTGGTCGCATCTTTATTTATATTTATGATATTCAATTTTTCAATATTATAAAAAAATTATTTATTACATTATTCGTATTTATACTAACAGCAATTACTAAATTCGCTCAACATATTCACTCACTATTATTCAAAAATCACTATTATTCAAAAATCACTATTATTCAAAATCACTATTCAAAATTACATAATTATACAATATTTTATCCATCGTATAGAAATCCAGTTAGTTAATCTTTTATTATTTATATAGGTACGGATATTAGTTATAAAATATTTTTTATCTTCTATTGTTTTTTGTAATGTTTTTATTTCTTGTTTTATATCCATTATAAACTTATCTACACGTAATAATAATTGTAATATACGTTCTGAATTTTCTGAAATATGCTTACTATGATTTTTTATTAAACGATTTACATCATCATTTAATTTACAAATAAAGTTATTTTTTATTTTTATATCAGTAATTATTTTGTTTTTTGAAACAATAAGTTTTAATAAATATGTTTTCATATCGAATATTGTTATACTTGCGCGATTTACATTCATTGGCATTTTAATCTTGAATTACATTTCAATAATATATCTATTCATTTTTATAAAACATGTGTTTACGATTCGGGCATATCATTGGCTTCAAGATTATCCGGGTTATCTTCAAAATCCATATCATCCATAGAAAATCCGTCTAATACACCTCCGGTATCCGATAACGCATCATTAGCATTTTCTTCGTCTTCAATAACTTCATTCTCATCATCGTCTAGTTCTTCAGCATATTGTTCTTTTGTATATTTCAATTTAGCAATAGAAAATATAGAATATAATAAATCAAATTGCAGTAATTCATCAATACAATATTTTGCAAAATCTTTCATAACATTTTTGCTTTTATCAGCCAGTGTAGTAAATTTATATATTTCTGAATAAATAGTCATAAGTAAATAATTACATAATGAAGTTGCTTCTGTGTTAATTAATGAATACTCGAGTGGTTTAAATTGTGGAATATTTATAAAATCTTTATAATCTGTTTTTTCTGCATTATTACTAATATCTTGTAATTTTGGAGTAAGTTTTCGAGTTCGGTTATATTTAAGCTGTTTATTAACCCGAATAAGAAAATTATAATACTCTGTAAGCCTTAAAGCTCTTGCATGATTAATTTTTTCAAGTTCTGTTGGATTAATAGTTTTTGTTTCAATGTCCGTATATACATATTTTTCTGTAAGTCCTAGATTATATAAACGGTTATATTCGATTTTATATAAATTCGCAATATTACTTATTGACTCTGTATTTAATTTTATGTTATTAACATTACCAATATTATATGTTTTAATTTTTGATATAGTCCCCGTAATTTTATTATCGCTTTCAAAGTCGCGACTATATGTTTTATTCCATTTATTATAATATTCTATATTCTTATCGGAAATATATTGTATATTAAGTTTGCATTTGCTACATACTTCCTTATCAATATTATGAATTGTACTCACAGGGCATTTAAATGTATAGTAATTATAAAATGAAATTAAACTATCATTAAATTCTAAACCTTTACGAACTTTATTTTCATCTATTTTTGATTTTATACTACCTGTTTTAGATGATTTTAGATCTGTTATTTTTATATTTTTTTTTGAATCAATAAACATATTTGCAATATCCTTGCGCTTAATTTCTCCAACATTAGTTATAAATATATCCCAATCCACACGATTACCATCAATATCATATAAATTTGATATTTTTCCATTTTTATGTTTATGTTTATATTTTGATGCCATTTTAGTAGTACTTACTGCTGGTATATTTGCGATATAAATATCTTTATTGAATTCTCGTTCATTACTTACAAATTCTTGTAATTCTTTATTTACTTCATAGTAAATATCGCTCTCTGGTATTGCTAATGAATTGATTGCAACTTTATTAATTGCCAATAATGTATCAAATACTTTATCTTTTCCTCCTGTATCTTCTATATTCATAAACAAACTACTGCCACGCGGTAATTCCGTTATTTCTGTAAATGACGCAAATTTTAAATTTTTTGTAACATCGTTATAAGTTCTGTTATTTTTATCCGCAATCATTTTATAAAAAAAGTCATAAGAAAAAGTATTAATTAGTTCTTTTACTGCATCCGGAATATCAACACGTTGCTCACCAACATCATTATAGGCTTTTACTAAAATTAATTTAATTTTTGCAATATCTAAGGCATATTCAGCCAACTGTCTTTTAAATGTTTTGAAAATGAATTTAAGAGAAGTTGCGAACAATTCCATTGTTGCATTAGGATGAGTAGCGCCTCCTTCAATATCCATCTCAATTTTTTTACTAAATGCAACAACATTTTCGTCATTTGCATTTCGAATTTCTTCTACATATAGTTTCTTGGGGTCAACCATTTTTTTTAATTTTGTAATTTTTTCTGTATCATCTTTAAGTTCTTCGACATCATCTGACTTTTCAAAAATATTTGTATTTATTTCTTCATCAGGTTGTTCTTTTTTTTCTTCGCGATTTCTATCACCGCGATTTCTATCACCGCGTTCATTAGTTCGCGCTTCTGGTGATCTAAATACTATTTCTTTATTATTTTCCATCATTCGTATAAGTACAGCATAAGTATAAATATGAATATAAAGAGTAACTTCATTATTAATTTCATCAGGTGTTTTACCTTTATTTTTCATAATTCTTTTTTCCGTATCAATAATAATTGTAGTTATCGAGTTTACAATATCGCGTACTGTATTATTCATCATCATAAATCGTGAATAAACATTATATTTTATTATATTGATTACATTTGTATAAATATGTTTATCTATAGGTAAACGCATTTCAGTCGAAATTAACGTTTTATCCATTATTTGTTCATAATCAACTGGCGCTAATTCTTCGCCACATAACCCGCAAAAATACACTTGAAGTTCTGACATATTCACTTCATGATGCGGTTTACCAATATTAATATTCATAGAAGCATATTTACCAATTATATTTTTTACAATAAGGTAATCTGGTGTATTTGTCGATTCCATTGTTAATGTCTCAAATTTATGCGCACATATAACATCTGCAAGTTGTATATCTTTTGCAGCATTTGCAATAGCTCCAGATGTTGCGATTTTAAACGCCTTTACTCTTACATCGCGATTAGGATCATTCAATTGGTTAATTATTTGTATAGGAAATACGGTTGATTTTGTAAGATTATCTAATTTTTTTATATCATGTAAAATAATTTCGCGTTCTGATTTTGTTAATTGACTATATGTTTTATTATATTTATTTTTACTCAATGCATTACGGCGGTAGTATTCAATACTCGAAAGTCTACCTTTATAATATTGCATAATATTTTTATGTCGGTTTTTAAGCATACTATCATATATTGAAATCAATTCGAGTACATACGATTTATTCAATAAAGCAGTATAATATAGATTTTCAATATTGTAATTATACAAACAAATAAGAAAATCTATATGTCCCTTATAATATAAACTAACTTCAGAAACTGGCGAAATCAATTTAATTATATCTGCTATTTCTTTATCTGGCTTTACTAATTCACGTCTATTTTTTACTTCATCGAATTTATCAAAACTTGACCCTGATAAATATTTATGCACAATATTATAAATAAATTTAGACGATAGTGATACAGAAGTTGTATTATAAACTGTGTACAATAAAAGGAGTTTATTATAAATTGTATTTAGTTTATTATAGCAATCCGGTTCATTAGAAATATTAAGTTCAATATAATTAGTACGATCGAATTGCTCTTCTTTTTTTATAATTTCTGTTTTTCTTTTTGCACGTTTTCCTCCGCTAAGATTTTTTAATGATGAATTTTGTAATTTATTAAGTGTTATATTTTGCAAATTCTCAAATGTATATTTTCCCGCATATCCAAAACGCCCATAATGACCATATATAATAATATTATTAAGAGGTGTTATACTATTATTATAACTATGTTGATTAATTAAATTATTACGAACATAAAGACCAGTTATGTTTAATGGTGTATTGCTTGAATACATTCGTGAATATTTTCCATTAATATCAACAGCGCAAACTGGTCGAGATATTTGTGTTGTTATACCAGTTGGCGATAAACTATCAACAACAGGGTCGCATATTGCAAGACACTCTTTTAATAATATGTTTAATATAGTTGGTCTTGATGCTGGTTTTGATAATAACTCGTTATTTTCCATTTCAAATAGATTTTCAAAATGATATGATTCTATTGACTTATTTTGCGCAGCCATTTGTTCGTATTTAATTTCGCGCTCTATTGTTGTCAATGTGCGTATTTCCACAGGTGGAGCATTTTTTGTTATCAAATTTATTTTTACCATCTTCTAATATATTACCCCAGATATTAAAGATTAATTTAACTATCTAAAAAATGTCACTAGACCCACACGTTTCTGACACTTTTGAAATACTTAGTGTATTTTTCACTAATATATTTTATAATGAATTGTATTTAAGTTCGTTTTCACAGACGCAACAAGCAAATGCATCATCTATTACAGATTTATATAAAAAAAAATTAATTTTGTATTATGGACAAATGAATAATGATGTAAATAAATGGTTTAATAATTTTATTGTCCGTATTAAGCTTGAATATGATAAACATACAAAACATATTTTTATTACAAATGCAGAATGTATAGACAATATGTGTACCGCATTTGTTCCTACAGACTTTATTAAATCAATTATCCCCAATAAAAAATTTAGTATTGTATTTAATTGTATTCGCAGTGTAGTATCAAACATGATTGCTGAAATCGGACAACAGCATTTAACACTTATTATTGACGAACGTAAAGATAAGGATAGTATTATCACTATAAAAGAATCGTTTATAAGTCAGTTTATTGCAGAACGTGAAAAAATGTTTGGAAAATTTATTGATTCTCATACTCGTGAAACGCGTACGACAGTTTCTGCAGAAACTGTAAAGCGAATTCGTGATGAAACAGAAAAAGTTAAAAAAGAGAATAATATTCTTATATCTAAAATTAGAAGCATGTCATTAGATGAAACAAATAATAAACGTGAAATAGAACGGTTAACAAATGCTATAAATGTGTTGAATAATAAGAATGAAAAATTATGCGCTTATGTAAAAGAATACCGCTCAAAAGTAGCAAATTTAGATGATAATGAACATGAGATTGAACATCTTTATAATGAAGTTTCTAATAAAAAAATGGAAATCGAATCATTAGAAATGGAACTACATTCAGTAAAACAAGAACTTGCTAATAAATCACGTGTAGTAAATAATGATAGATCGGCAGAAATCGAATCGCTAGAATCACAATTACGTATAGTAAAACAAGAACTTGCAAATAAAATACAAAGCACATCGACTTTAAAACCAATTGAGCAAACCGAATATGTTGATAGGCCAAGTAATAATAAATTTCTTAATGAAAAACAAATTAATAGTGCAAAAGATAATGCAACTATAGATATTAATAAATCGGCTGGATTGGACGATATTAATAGAAGGTTTAATAAAACGGGTGTTGACGAAGAATTTGACGATGAAGAATATGACATCAATACTATAGAGCTACCTAAACAGAAAAATAAATATTTAAATATGCATTCACTTGATAAAAATACACAGTTAGAAAACCCCAGAAAATTTATAAAGAGTTTTGATGATAGTGAATCGAATTCTAATAGTGATAACAGTGATAATTTAAGTTTTACAAAACAAAATACACGAATAGACACTAATGTAAAATCATCTAAAAAACATACTTTAAGTGAATCGAGCAATGATTTAGATGGTTCTGAAGAATTTAATATGGAATAAACATAATACTCTATTTTTTTGTTATAATAATTGTATTTGTTATAATAATTGCATTTGTTATAATAATTGTATTTGTTATAATAATTGTATTACTGTTATATAGTATATTATAACAATGCCGATTATGATGAGTTCAATAATTGATGGTGCCAAAGATATGATAATGAAACCAAGCGGTACATTTTTAATGAATCCATTTATTACAGCTATTCTAATAGTTGGATTTATATTAGTTCTATTATTTATATTTAGTGAGAGCGATAATTTAATGTTAAAAGTTGGTGTATGGGGTGGTATATTCACAACTATTGTTTTATTTTATCATAATAAAGCAATAAAATCAGAAATTGAAAGTAAAAATAATTATAATAACGAAACTATAGAAGGAGGTGACGATTTAAATTTAGCTACTATAACACCAAATGTATCGGGCGGTAATAGATTAGCACCGACATTACCAACATTACTAACAGTGAATGGAAGCATGTCTAGATTATAATTAAAAATAATAAGTATTATGAATAAATATTTTTAATATTGTATAGTATAAATGAGTTATTCTTTTGAACCGGACTGGACGAAAACAATTGTATTACCAACAGGACAGCGACTTGGACATTTACCGAAGGATCCTAATATTTTTTTAGACAGGTCTACTATTTATTATGGTGCAAGTGGTACCGGAAAATCAGTAGCAATCCGCGAACAATTAAAATTATTAGAAGGTCTTATAAATTCCGTTATTGTTTATGCACCTACGAATAAAGTAAATCAGACATATACCGGAATAGTTGACGACTGTGTTATTCATTCGAAATTAACACGCGAATCAATAGATAGAGTATTTGCAGAACAAGAAAAATTAGCAACTATTTATACCGAGATAAATAATCCTACTATATTGGAAGAAGTAGTGCGGTTAATGCTGGATATTCCAATGTTAAGCAGTGTGTATTATCGCACTGTAAATCGTGTGGAAACTCTGAATAATAAATTAGTAGAAAAAACTAAAATAATAAAATCATCAAATATGAATTTTCCGGAAGCACGTGAAAAAATAGGAGAGTTTGCTGATTTGGTAAAAAATAAAATAATTGAATTATATAAAACAGCAATACGTGAAAATCGTCAATGTCTGCTAGAAAATATTAACGACCCGTTATATACATCTATTATTAAAAAAATTGATATGAATCCGAGATTACTTATTGTAATGGATGATTGTATAGATGATATAGTTGCGATATCTGGAAAATCTAAAAAAGATAAATCTGGTGATTCAAAACCGTCAATTATGGATACTATATTTTCGCGTGGTAGATGGGCATATATAACAATTATTATTGCGGCACAAGATGATGTAAAAGTAACTGCAGCAATTCGTAAGAATACATACATTAGTATATTCACAGATGCAGAATGCGCACAACATTTTATGGAAAGTAAAGCAAATGCAATTATGGCGCAAAAAAGAAAATATGCAAATATAGTAATAAACGCGATATTCAATGACGGACAATTAAAACGAAACGATAAAAAATTAGTTTATTATCGTTTGGGGTCTCTTGATAAAAATATGTTCACATATAAAATAGCCGATATTTATGAATCTATTGATATAGGTAGTCCAGCGTTTAAGTTAGCTTGCGCTAAGATATCAAATAAACAACCAACAAAAAAAGAAGTATTGCGGCAATTACTTGTTCCGAATAGTGTAAATAGTTAGTATCGCATATTCATAAGTAGAGTATATAAATCACAAGTATTATTTATAAATATCGAGTATTATTTATAATTCACAAGTATTATTTATAATTATTTATGTTTCGATTTTTTATTTTTGGTCTCTTATAAATAAGCCTACCTTGCGATATCTCACACATTTTTTCATATGTTTGGTCATGATATTCGCGAGTTGCGTATTCTTGTAAATGTATACCGTCTAAAATTAATTCGCATACTTCCTTTTCATTATAATATTCATCCTCAATTGCTTTTGTTATAAAACTCGGGTAATATGTTCTACTTGGTTTTGTTTTAACCATTTTATAATAATAATCTTGTAATGTATATTTTACACATATAGCATTGAATTTTTCTGTTGATGGTATTGGCGGTCCAATACCCGTTAATGTTTTTTTTATTTTTACGACATTTCCATTATATTTGGTTTCTTTTATTTCTTTTAAGTATTCGCGCAATAGTTCGCATGTCGGATTATTAACATTATCACGATTCATACATCGCCGTAATTTATCAAATACATCTGTTGGTATTATTTTATTTTCTATTCCAAAAATTTGTTTTATCCACATTTCGCAATGTTTTGATGATACATAAGGTATATTACGCGAGTTATCTATTACTTCAAAAGTATCGCCACTATTTTTTGTAATTGCACCGCATATTGTGCAAATCATTTCATTAGACTCTTGATTAATTTTAAAATTGCTATTGTTACATGATAAACAAATTTCGTTTTCATTATCAGGCATTACAGCAATCCCATTAATCGATTTAAATTCGTTTATTAAGCTAATATCTTTACTAGTAGCAAATTTAAAAACATCTGTAGCAATATTATTCAATTGCTCAAATATATTCTCGCTAACAATGGTTTCTGAAAATACAGAATATAAATTAGTATCATCAGTTGGGTTATTCGATGAATTTAATTTTACTATAAACTCAGTTGCTATAGATAAATATAGATTACCAAGATCAATAACATCATTAATTCGCGTATTAACATTGTTAGAAACTGTCTTTAATATTGACAATTTTTTAGTAATACGCGAATGTAATGACATTATCGAATACATTTTTTATATATCTGAACTAACTCATTAATAAAAATATATTTAAATCGCTATAATTTTTATAACATGTTAATTGAACTATAAATTATTGAATAAAATTCAAGTATTATTGAATAAAATTCAATTAAAAATATATGTCATCATTTATCACAATATATCTATCCCGATATATCTTATTTAATAGCATCTGATAACGAATAACATTTGATAATTATCAGCTTTTGAATACTAATATGAGTAATCTATCACCGCAAGATTTAATTGACCAAGTTATTACGGGAAATATTAACCTTGATGAACTCGAGCCAGAAGAAATTATTAAGATGCGGCAAATGCTAAACCCGTATGCAAAGGGTATTAAGCTTGATAACCCAGGTGAAAAGTATTATGCTTATTCTCTCATTAATTTGCGTGAAGACTATATGGAATCGTTTCTTATGACATCTCTTATTGGCTATTTATTCAAACGAAATGACGAATGGGGTGTACCAGATGGCGAATTAGTAGAACCAGCTGATGACTTTGACAGTGATAAGATTACTACTGATTTTATTAATGAGAATTTGGTTAGAGGAAAGGTTGTACTAAAAAGAGAAGATAGAGATGCTGTTAGTGGTGCAGCAACGGAAATTGAAGAATCCGCAACTAATAGATTTAAGAGAATGGTTGTACGCGAATTTCTTATCGATGCGTTCAAGTATAATCCAGATAGACATGTAAGATCCGCATATAAACGTAATAAAGAAGACACTGAACGTCTCAAAGTAAACCCAAATAAAAAACCACCTCCTTACGTTCGTGATTCTACTTCGGATCATGATGCAACTAGAGAAGTACCACCAAAAACTAAACCAGAAGAACGCGCATTGCAAGAATATAATAGGGTTGTTAGTAAGGTACCGCCAGTAGATTTATTTTATAACTTTCGTAATTATAAAAGTCATAATTATGAAGCTTTGCGAATTGCTACACGCGATTTGTATTGTTTAAAACCAGAATTTGATTATACATTAATTATTTATGACCAGTTCGATAATAGTAAAGATTGTACGGATTTCATGCGAAAGCATGAAAAGGATATGGTTGTTGGAATGAAATCGATTTTGCGAAATTCATGGACATTCCAAACAGATGTAATGAAAAATCGCGAAGCTATTAAATATTCTGGTGCTACAAGTATTTTGCAGGAAATGCTGGATAATGCAGAGTCAAGCCAGAAATTGGCGCAAGATATGCTGAATAAAAGACGAGATATTAAGAAAAAAAAGAATCGTGAAGAATGTGGCGAGGATGATGATATTATTAAAAAGTACAATAAAGATAAACAACGCGAAAGAAAGAAAGCAGGAATTAAAGAAGCTAAATCTGATATGGAGCGCGCAAGTAGAAAAATTGGTGAGAAATTTATTTCGCGAAATGATTTGCCAAATCCCGCGCTCGATGATGATGAAAATGCAGATGTCATTGAAGTTCCAGTTTGGAATAACACAGGTAAAACACTCGAGCCTTCATCATTCTATACAAAATCTGAAACACCAGACTTGCCGGATATGTAAAACATATAAATAAACATTAAAAAAATTATATTTTTATAAATAAATATAATAAGATAAATTGTGTTAATATATTAATAATATTTTATTACACTAATCTATTAATATTATTTTATTAATAATGAATAAACCACCATTGTAAAGTAAATTTATCATTGATATCTTCATAACAAGGATAAATTCTATAATTAGTATCATTTAATCCTTGTCTTCTTTCACACATTATTTCATCACAATTATAAATTTTCTTAATTGAACGAATATTTGCCTCATAATATCCATCAGCATTAGGTTTAATTTTATTTGGACCTTTTCCTTTTAGTTTTTTTTTAAATTCTTTATTATAGTATTCTTTTACTTCTTCTTGATTTTTAAATTTCTTAATAACTGGTTCTCGTAAATCGTTTATATTTGTTGTTTCTAAATTTTGAATATGTTTCGGATTTACAAACAATTTTTTTGAACCTGTCGTACTATATTTTATTTTTCCAAACGGATTTTTATAAAATTCTTCATATTCATTTATCGCGTTTATTGATGTTCTATGAGGCCCAGTTTTATGACCATTTAATACATCTTGTTTCCAATATCCACTCATTCTACCAGGCAACCCTTGAACTTGAACATTTGTATCATATTTTTTAACATGCTTTTCATGTGTTGCACCTATCTTTTTTTTCCATTCGTTTGGAATTAGATTAGCACGCCGATAAAACCCCTTAACTGCTATTACTAAGTGATTAGTAATATTATTAAAAATATTTGATAACTCTTCATAGCTTATTCTATCATCATAAGTGTGATTTTTGAATTCTATATTATTTCTTATACAAGCATCAAATATAAAACTATTATTTTTTTCGTCCATTCTAATAATATGAACTCTATGATCCGAATTATAATTTTGTAAAATATCTTCTCTCACCCACCTTTCAGCACTTTCATAATCATTGATTGGGTAATATTCTTTAATAATACCAAGATGTAAAAACTCCTTATGTCCTATATAACTTTCTGGTATAGACATATAATGTGTATAATGTTTATCGCCCCATTTATATAAATCTCTTAATTCATTTATCATAGTAGCTGAAACAAATACAAAACGAATATTATTTTCTTCCATATATTTCATATCCAATATTCCACTTTCTTTTAAAATAAGATGTAATTTTTGGTCTTCTTTATCACCACTATCAATTTCATCATTTATAATTATGGCATTTTTTATATTTTTTAACTTATTTTTTAATCTTTGTAATTTACCATGATGATAAACATTTTCTTTGAAACATGATGGTATTTTATCTTTCATATCATCTTCCCAAGATATATTACTCATCGCGGTAATAAAAAATATATTATTTCTATGTAAAACAAAATTATTGTCTGAATGAGTGGTCATATTTTTGGCTATTTCAATCATAAGTCCATCCATTCCGACCTTTGTTCTTTTTACTATACTAATTACTCTTATTTCCGTTTCATAGAATTTATTACATATTATTATGGCATCTTCTTTTTGATTAGGATATATATATTCACTACTTGCCTTTACATCTCCAGTAATAAATAATTCTTTATTTTTATTGATTGCGCTTTGATAGTCATTTAAAACAATTTCTCTGTTCAAATCAAGTATTGTGTTATTCATTTTAATCCGTAATTACAATAGTGGGTTTAACTATGAAAATGCTATTTAACGTGTATTAACCGGCGTTTAGCGTTAATATAATATATATTATATTTTTAAATACTTTATAGAAGGTTATAGATATATTAATAATGCCGTTGAATTTATGTACAAATTTAACTATTTTATTTGTAATAGTTCTTGTTGTGATAATCCTATCAACTCATAAAATGCGTCTTCCGTGATGTCTATAATTCCTAACTTTCGAATATCAGGAATGAACATAAATACATCTGGCTCTAAAAAATCCTGTTTATATTTTGTATAGTGTCCGATTATATTGCAAATTTTGAATGATAATAGTTTTAAAATTACTTCTAAATTATCACCCAAAATATACGATTTCCAACTTCCTGTTAATCCTAACCTTCCATCATCAATAAACGTACCAATGAAACTAGATTTATTAGAAATTATTATTTTTTTTTTATTTGCGTCTTGATGTAACCCGTTAGCTTTTTTAACCATTAGTCCTTCCTTTATTGTATATGTATCGACTGCCCATAAATCATTTTGTGTATATTCATTTGGTAATTTAATTTTGCTTCCTGAAGATGTTATTATTTTTGTTTTAAATTCCAATTGTAAATTTTGCGATTCAATAAACGCGAGAAGTTTATTAAATATATTATGAAATGCTAAAGGTATAGAATATTTTGGATTGAGATATTCTGTCGATGAAGATAATAATTTTTTACTTTTGATTTCGCTAATAATATTTGTTTTTTTATTATGCATGTTTACTACATTTTGTAAAATAAATAATGATATAGGTATTTTTCCATTTATTACTTCTAGACTTTTACTATTATCCCATAAACGCAACCAATATATATGTTTTTCCAATAAAATATTATGTAATTTATGCGTGGATTTTAGCCAACTTAATGGAATAATAAAAACTAAAAACCCGGAAAGACTAAGCCATTTAAATGATTTATTGATAAACTTAGGCCATATAGCTTCGTATTTTTCTGACGTTTTATGTGATGCCGTTTTTCGTGTACAACCAATACTTCCTTTATTATATGGCGGGTTTCCTATTATTATATCAAATCCGTTAATAATCTCTGGCCATTCATTTAGCATATTCATTTCTAATGTATCGCCTATATAAATTTTCATAGCATATAGGTTATTAGGATTAAATATTTTTTTGCATATTTCTACATTTGCAATATTAAGCTCGCTCATATAAAGCATATTCTCAATAATATATTTTTTACGATATTCAAAATCAGGAATTTGCGAAACCAATCCGTCCATTAATCGCAAATAAACACCTATAAAAAAATTTCCTATACCAGAAGCAGGATCAAACCATTTTAAATTTTTTTCTGTAAAAATGCTTTTACCGTATGTTTTATTATATGCTGCATCAAGAGCATCTAACATTTCAAATATTATATACATCGGTGTAAATACTTCGCCATTTTCTTGTTTTTCTTTTTGTTTTGGTTTTAGATAACTAGATATTTCTTTTAATAACTCTTCGGGTTTATCAATAGTATTTTGCATTTAACACACAATCGAAGATGTATACTATTAATTGTATACTATTACTCGTATAATATTAATCATATACTATAATTTTAAACAACTCGATAATATTAAACAAAAAAATTATAAAAAATAATATGTCATAATTACATATGTCATAATTACATATGTTATAATTACATACGTTATAATTAATATATTATAATTACATATCTATTTCCCAATGCGAATTAATATATTCAATTTCTTTTACCGGAATTAACCATAATTGTGCTTTAATCGCTAAAATATTATAATTATATTCTTTTATTCTTTGTTCATATAATCGTTTAAAAATATCTAAACTTTCTGGAACTATATTGATATTATTAACTTGCCGGACTGTTGTCAGCCATTTATTATAATCTATCTTTTCAATATTTTCAAATAGAATATAATTATTTGCAATTTTATATCCGGTATTATTTGCAGCAAATGTTCCATTTTTATATAATGGATATACTACTGAGATATTCAGTTTAATTAAATTTTTATATGTATATTTAAGCTGTCTATTTATAAAATCACTATCTTCTGGTACGAATGTAAATATACCTAACATGGTATTTAATGACGGAAAACATCGAAAACCAGGAACGTATAATGAATGGAATACTAAATGAAAATCATTATATGTATTATAATATGTATAAATATCATCAATATGCTGATTAGTTGGATTATCAAGAAGTTTGACTAGACTATTTAATTTATTTATAAACTCTTCGCCGAAAGTTTCTGGTGTATAATTAATAATATCAAGACATTTATTAATTTCCTCAGAAAGTTCAATATTATCAAGCATATATACCGAATTATTCAATCCGACAGAAGAAATATTTGCAATGTCGAGTATAGGCGGCGAATAATCATCGCAAAATATAGTTTGCTCGAATACCGATTCGTCAGTGTTTTCAACAAATGCACGCAACTCAGCAGATTTTTGTTTATAACAAACTAATTTATCTCGCAAAAATTCATTTATAATTGGTTGTGCATTTGTAATAATAGATTGTTCAGCAGCTAGTACCATTGATAAATGTAATTTATTAGTTTCATGAATTTTATTATAATCGTCTGTTTCCATAGCATTATCATCAACAAAAGTAATTTCATGATTTTCAGATACAGAATAAAAACTTTCATCCAATACTTTTATTATTTCTACAATAGTTTTTTCTGTACCATCAATATTATGTGTTTCTGATGCGGTAAATTCTACCGGATTAATTGTATATGATTTATCAAGTAGTGTTACTCCATCAATCTGTACTAATTTATCAGTTTCTTCGTTTATAATTTTTACAATTACACTCCAGATATTTTCAATATCTTTTGTAAATGCTAAATATTCTGTACATAATTTTTCGTCGGTCGCATTAAATTTGTTGACATAATATGACTTAATATTTAAAATATCAGAACCCAATAACCTATATTGAACATATTCACCCTGTAAACAAAACTTGTACAATTTCCAAATAACACATTGAAATGTGTAAGGAATATTAGAAATCCAATTATCCATTTAAATATTACAAATAAAAATACTACAAATATTTAATAGTATTGTGTATCTCTGAAAATTTTTATGACTATAAAATAATTATAATTTTATGACTATAAAATAATAATATTTAAATTATTTTTTTATGTTTTGTATTAATATACTAGCTTTTATATAAAAATTAAATGGCAACCGGAGCTATTTTCACACTAGTCGTTAACGACGGTCGTCAAGATAATCTTCTTAACGCGTCAGACCTGCTTAAGGATAGATTGTCAGCACTTGCGAGGTTGAATATTGATACGCCTAAATATGTCCCCAGTTTGACGGATATCGAGAAGACACACGTTTTGTTTTTCAATGCCCATTTCAAGCCTTTCGTTGCTATTGGTTTTGAATATCAAAAGTTGCAACCATCAAGTACTGCAACTTTGAATTCTACTGTTTCATTCTCTATTTCACAATTTGGTGATTTCTTCCACGATATGGTTTTGCATGTTCGTTTGGGTCCTGTTACTGCAGCCACGGCAGCGCATACATGGCGATGGGTTTCATATCCTGGAGAACGTCTTATGGAAAAGACGAAGTTTAGTGTTAACGGAACTGTTTTGGATGAGTATTCACCCCAAGATTATAAGTTTTATCGCGAGTTCAGGTTGTGCGAGGATAAGCGAGTTGGTTATGACCGTTGTATGGGTCAACAGGCTTTGCTTCCTGCGCAAGTTGTGCCAGTAAGTGGTTTGGAATTGAATTCTGGTAATCCTCCCGTAGGTAGTTTTGGTGCTAGTACTGTTGCAGGAGTTGATGAATCAACCGGGTTGTGGGTTCAAGTTAGTGACGGTTATCAAACTGTTAAGACTAGTACAGCGCACACGGATCAATCATCTGCAAGCGGCCACCAGCGCACAGATGTTCTCGAACTTACCGTTCCACTTATTTTCTGGTTCAACGAACTTCCTCAATTGGCTATCCCTGCCATTAGTATCCCCTATGGTACTCGATTTGTTGAATTTGAAGTTACTACACTCGCAAATCTTGCTCGTGGTGTTATAGTCAGTGGTAATGGTGGAGCTGTAAATTCTGTTGCAGGTACTCTATCTATTACTGGTGCTGATTTCTCTGTTTGCAATTTGTATGTTAATAATATCTTTGTTAATCCCGAAATCCACGATATCTTTGTTAAGCGAATTGGGTTCAATCTTATCCGAGTCCACCGTAAGCAAGTTAATCGTGTTACATCTTGCGCATTGGGTGAGCAATTGATGAATAACTTCAAGTGGCCGATTGAGACAATCTATTTCGGTTTCCGCGATGTTACTCGAAATCAAGTGACTACTGGTGCATTGTCATATCTTGACCATTGGCATTCATTCGGTCAGGCGTTCTCAGTTGTTAATAGCACTACTGTCGCTTCTACTAATGCACTTGTTTACCAATATAGCAAACTTCTCCCTGTTGTCCAATCAATCACTGTCTCTGCACAGGGTATTAATGTTTATGCAGATATTCCCGCGCTTTTGTTCAATCAATACGTTCCATGGGCATATGGTGCCAAGATTAACACTCCTAAAGACCCCGGTGTTTATTGTGTTACATTCAATTTGTATCCTGGTGTTTACCAGCCCTCTGGTCACATCAACGTTTCACGTGCACGTGAATTCTATATCAAGTATGATAATACTATTCCTACTACTGCACGAAACCTCGGTGTTGCTATTACCAGTGCCGACCTTATGGCAACTGCTCGCGCTATTAACTTCCTTCTTATCTCCGATGGTTCCGCTGTTCTTCGTTATTCCACATAAATTATTACTATCAAAAAAATATTATTACAGTATAAATTATGTTGATGAAAAATATTAATAAATATACAACAATTATATTAATAAATATACAACAATTATATTAATAAATCAATTATGTATTTCAATCAATTATATGTAGTAATATTAAAAAAATTAATGTTATAATTAAGTATTTTTTTTGTAATATGTACATATATAAAAAAATTAGTATATATAAAAAATTAGTATATATAAAAAATTAGTATATATAAAAAATTAGTATATATAAAACATTCGTATATATAAAACATTCGTATATATAAAATTAGTATATATAAAATTAGTA
>Ga0114967_10000684_pt1 | contig 29178 bp, 49 predicted proteins | sample M_130628_MF_Meta_FD_92639 | JGI IMG/M metagenome (GOLD analysis project Ga0114967, IMG submission 92639) | Freshwater microbial communities from Lake Montjoie, Canada to study carbon cycling - M_130628_MF_MetaG | ecosystem: Environmental > Aquatic > Freshwater > Lake | place: Lake Montjoie...
AGACAAGACTAACTTATTACGATGCAGAAGAATATTTTAACCACGTAATTCAAGAAACAAGAAAAGCCTATCACTCAATGGAAATGCCATTTAACACAACTGAAACAAAATGAAAAATCACAACGAAATCGCAGAAATTATCATAGGAGCATTAATAGTAGTAGCTATGTTCCTAATGGCTTATGTAGTATTATTAATCACACACGACTAATCAAATTAAACAATGAAAATTACAATCACAAAAACAGTAGAAGAAACGCACGAATTAGAATTACCTGCGTATCGTAAAAACAGTTGTCACTACTTTAAAATAGTAAGCGAAACAGAAGCAGTGTTAGTTTGTACTTATCCAAATGGAGAAAACATAAGTATAAGTAATACCAGTAGTGCTTTAAGTTTAGCACCAAGAGAATCAAATGAAGAAGAATTTGATTTAAAGTTCAATGAAGTATTTACACTAATCAGCGAAAAAGCATCACTATGCAAAAAGAACGATTAACAAAAGAAGTAGTATTATTACTACTGAAAAGCCAAGAATCAATAGGGTATATTGCTGATAAAATGGGAGTACAATTTCAAACAGTATTAAAGCAAATAATAAGTGAATCACCAACATTATGCAAAGGTACTTATCAAATGGCTATTAGGTTAGCATTAGGACAAACAGCACCTGCAATATTAACCGAGTTTTACAATAACGATGGAGGGTATAAAGAATGAGTTTACAAGAAGAAGAAAACAAGTTAGACATACTATGGCAGTATTATAAAAACTGTTTAGAAATAACCCACACTGGAGAATGCGATGACCAAGAATTTATTGAGTTAGGCAAAGCAGCTAACAAATGGAGATTACAAAAGGAATTAGTACACAAGTTAAAAACCGAAAACAAATGAGCAGAATAGACACACTACGAAACCGATACGATAGAATAAATAGATTGCGCAACATTGCAATAAATGAACGCAACATTTTAAAAACAAAACAAGCGCAATGGCTATTATTTTCAATCACTGCAAATTTAAATCTTATTAGCCAACCGACACAATGGAATTAGAATATTTAAAACATAATGAAAGGCTATTACTAAAGCAATTAGCTATATTGCAGGATAAAGTAAAGATTTATAAAAAACAATTATTAGAAACTAAAAAACAAATAAAGAAATGGAAAATTTAACACATTGGAAAAAATGTACGGATCAAAAATATATTGGAAGTTATGACTTTCAACCTGATCAAGAATTAAAAGTAACTATTGAAAAAATAGAGAATGTAAATATTGAATTATTTAATGGAAAAAAGCTTGAAACAAAAAACTGTATATTGGCCCATTTTAAAGGAGCTAAAAAGCCAATGATATTAAATAAAGAGAATATGAAGGTAATAACCAAAGTAGCAGGATCACCATACATTGAGCAATGGGTAGGTAAGGAATTAATTTTGTATGTAACTAAAGTAGCTGCATTTGGTTCTATGGTTGATGCAGTAAGAGTAAAATTTATACGATAATATGATAGATAATTTAATATTTAGAAGCAGCGCAACAGGTGGCTTATGTGGTAAAACAGGGCTTGGCGCAACAGGTGAGAAGCTTGCAATTAAAACGTATTTACAGAAGCGTTATGGTAGGTACAAAGAAATTACAAATAAGTATCTTGAAAAAGGTATTGCTTGTGAAGATGCTGGTATTAAAACCTATAATAGCCTATTTGATACGGATTATGTAAAGAATGATACTAGAGTTTACAATGATTTTATTACAGGTGAATGTGATATTGATACAGGTGATAGTATTATAGACATTAAAAACAGTTGGGATTTATTCACTTTTCACGAATCTAAAACGAGTGACAATAAATTATATGATTGGCAAGGCCAGTGCTATATGGAATTGTACGATAGACCAACATTTCAATTGGTTTATGTTTTAGAAGATGCACCTGACTTAAATATCTTTAAGGAAATAAACTATGCTGGTGAAATTGAAGAGTGGGAAGAGGTGCAAATTATAGCCAATATGGTTTATTCTCAATCAACATTTGATAGGCTTATTGAAACTCAAGGATTGGGTGGCGATGTAAAAACTGATAAAGCTATAAAAAGTTTTATAGAAATTCCTGCAGCTGAAAGATTGCACGCTAAACAATTTAGTAGGGATTCAACAAAATATGAATTTATTAAAACAAGAATAAATGAAGCAAGAAAATTTTTAAAATCAATATACGAATAATGGAAATACAAAAAATCAAAAACGAAATAGCAGAATTGCTAACTGATAAAACTTTATCAGAAAAAATTAATTACATTAATGAATTAAGGGAAGCTATTCACAATCAATCACCTTTTAAAAATGAACCAGTTGATTATGTTAAATGGGTTTTAGCTGAAGATGTAATTGCTAATGATTACAATCCAAATAAAGTAGCTCCACCCGAAATGGAATTATTGGAAATATCAATTATGAATGATGGATATACTCAACCTGTTGTAACTTTCCCAAATAATGGTAAAATTGAAGTAGTTGATGGATTCCATAGAACTAGAGTAAGTAAAGAATCTAAAATAGTAAGAGAACGAGTTTTGGGATATACCCCTACTGTTATTATTAGAAAAGAACAAAGCAATAAAAATGATCGTATTGCATCTACAATAAGGCATAATAGAGCAAGAGGAAAGCATCAAGTTGATGCAATGAGTGAAATTATTTTAGAGCTTAAAAATAGAAATTGGAAAAACGAAAGAATAGCTAGAGAACTTGGAATGGATGAAGAAGAAATATTAAGACTTTGCCAAATTACAGGCCTTCAAGATATTTTTAAAGATGATGATTTTAGTAAATCTTGGGAAAGTTCTGATTCAATTGCTAATTACGAAATTCTTACTGATGATTTATCAGATGAAGAGGTTGAGCATTACAGAACTACAAACACAAGTGATCCTGAAAGAATATTTCATACTTTTGAAAAGTGGGAATGCCACAAAGCAGGTTTCTATGGTAATAAAAAAGAAGGAATGACTGGTGATCAATGCGAACAGGAGTATGCAAATTATTTATCTAATGAGGAAAGATTTAGAGAAGGTTTAAATGGAGTAATAAACGAGTGGATTAATTCTTGTGAGCATTATTTAACTAATAAAGCAATGAATAGAATTGCTTGGTTAGGACAGGCCGCAATGTGTTATTCTACTAAAATACCATCTAAGTTTTGCGGTGGATTTAATTTATTAAGCCCAGAGCAACAGGATAAAGCAAATTTAATAGCTTTAGATGCTTTAAACTTTTGGATGAAAAAATACAATAGATCAGAATTAACGATAGAGGAAGCTTTATCAATTGGCAGACAAGTTAATATTTACTAATATGGCTACAAAAGTATATAACGATAAATCAGTGCTTGAAGCAAGCAAAGAAAGAGTTTCTTTAGTTTTTGATAATTTTGAAAAAATATATATTTCATTTTCAGGAGGTAAAGATAGTAGCGTAATGTCTCATTTAGTATTAGCTGAAGCTAAAAAAAGAAATAGAAAAGTTGGATTACTTATAATAGATTTAGAAGCACAGTATAATGATACAATAACTCATATAGAACATATGATTGAAATATATAAAGATTATATTGAATTACATTGGGTTTGTGCTGAATTATTATTAAGAAATGCAGTTAGTAATTATGAACCTAGATGGTGTTGTTGGGATAAAGAAAAAGAAGCAGTTTGGGTTAGACTAATGCCAAAACTTGCATCAGATTTAACTCAATATGATTTTTACCAACCAAAAATGGAGTTTGAAGAATTTATGGTTATATTTGGCGAATGGTATTCACAAGGTAAAACTACTGCAGCATTTATAGGAATTAGATCGGATGAATCTTTGCATAGATATAGAGCAATAACATCTAGAAAAGATGGCTTAATGTTTAACAATTGGAAATGGTCAACAAAAGTATCTAATAAATTATTTAATATTTACCCTATTTATGATTGGAGAACTGAAGATATTTGGGTATTTCACGGAAAATATAATGAATTACCACATAATAAAGTTTATGACAAAATGATGATGGCAGGAGTTAAAATAAGCCAACAAAGATTATGTCAACCATATGGAGATGATCAAAGAAGGGGTTTATGGTTATATCACATATTAGAACCTGAAACTTGGTATAAATTAATATTAAGAGTTAATGGTGTAAATAGTGGAACTCTTTATATTAAAGAAAATGGAAATATGACTGGATACAATAAAATAACAAAACCTGAAGGGCATAGTTGGGAGTCATTTTGTAATTTACTATTATCCACAATGCCTAAAAAAACACAAATACATTACAGGGAAAGATTTATTAAATTTATAAAAGGATGGCAAGATAGGGGGTATTTAGTAATACCTGATGAAGCTCCTGAAGATTTAGAATCTAAATGCTGGGTGCCATCGTGGAGAAGAATGTGTAAAGTAATGTTAAGAAATGATTATTGGTGTAAAGGATTAGGGCAAACTCAACCATTTTCTGAGGCTTATGGTAAATTTAAAGATATAAAGAAAAAAAGACAATTAGAAAAACAATTATAAATAAAATGGTAATCAAAGGTAAGATCCTTCAAATTTGGGAAGTAAAACAAATAAGTGAGAAATTCAGTAATCAAGATTTTTTAATTGAAACTGATGGACAATATCCAAAAAAAGTATTAATGCAGGCTATGAAATCAGCGCAGCCATATTTGGATAAATTAGTATTGGGCGATACTGGAACATTTAGCTTTGATGCTGAATCAAGGGAGTTTAATGGTAAATATTATACCAATTTAAAGTGTTTTAAGATTAGCTAGGTATAAATAGGTATAAAAGGTATAAAATATTTCCTTAGTTTAGCAATAGTACAATAATTATATTTGTAAAATGCTTTTTAAAAAATTTGGAAAATAAAATGTACCTTTTATACCAAATAGGGTTAAAGTGCTGAAAATCACAGGTACATTTTAAGTATAAAAGCGGTATAAAAGTGTTTTAAGTTTATACAAAATGTACCAAACTATTTAGAATCATTCTAAATAAGGTTATTATTTGTAATTAATCTAAATAACTAAAGTTTAAAATTAAATAGTAACAATGTAATATAATTAAATATTATTGTAAAGTTAGTTGTAGTAGAAGCCAACTAATATGAATCGCATTTTATCTTTTGCAGTTAAAATATAGATTAAGCCCCTTTTAGCTTCTACCTAATTGGGGCTTTTTCGTCTAATATAATATGATAGTTTCAATATACAAAACAGTTAAGGATACATCAAATCCTTTTAATAAGCCAGTGCAGGTTGCATTGGATAGGATAAAAAATGGAACTTCTAAAGAGTTAAATTTACAAATAAGAGCAACAGCATCAAAAGATGAGCAAAAGCCATTAAAAGCATTATTAAGTGGTGTTTGTTTTAATGGAACTTTTATAAAACGATCAATAAAAGGATTAGATAAAAAATCGGGGTTAATAGTATTAGATTTTGATGAATTTGAAAATGAGCAAAAAGCAATTGATTTTAAAGAAAGTTTAAAAGAAGATGCTTATATATTTGCTGCCTGGATAAGTCCAAGCGGAAAAGGTGTAAAGGTATTGGTAAAGATTCCAACTGAAGGCGAACATAAACAATATTTTAATGCACTACAAAAGCACTTTAATAGTCCGAATTGGGATGTATCAGGTTCAAATATTGATAGATTTTGTTTTGAATCTTATGATCCTGATTTGTTTCAAAATAATGATTCATTAGTTTGGGAGTTTATAGAATTACCTGAATATAATGAAATTGAAACTAATGAAGTAAGTATTCCAATTAAATCTGAAAGAATAATTATTGAAAAATTACTAAAATGGTGGGAAAAGAAATATGGCTTAGTAAAAGGTAATATTAATAATAACTTACACATTTTAGCTAAAGCATTCAATACTTTTGGAATACCAAAAAGCGAATGCGAACACGTTTTAAAATCAATGGTTAGTATAGATAAGGACAAAGAAGTGCAACAATTAATAGATTCAGCATATAAGCACACATCTGAGTTTAATACTAAACAATTTAATGATAGAACAGCAAAACAAAAGATTGAAAAACAAGTTATTTCGGGTGCAAAAAATGCTGATATTGTAAAGCTTTATCCTAATTTTACACCAGTAGAAATTGAAAGTTGTATATTAACAATTAAGCAAAATAATATAAATGATAACTTTTGGGAATATGATGAAAAAGGTAAATGTATAGTTAGTCCACATAAATATAAATTTTGGTTAGAGGATAACAATTTTTTTAAATACTTTCCTACTGATACTAATACTTATACATTTATAAGAAAACATCAAGGATTAATTGAGGAAACAAACGAAAAAAGAATAAAGGATTATGTTTTAACATATTTACTTAAAAGAACTGATATAGGATTTGCGCCATATGATATGATGGTAAGCACAACTAAAAATTTTACATCTGAATATTTAAGTTGTTTAGAAAGTGCTAATATTAATTTAAAAGAAGATACTATTGACAGTTGTTTTATATATTTTCAAAACAAAGTATTAAGAATAACAAAAGATAATATTGAACAAATTGATTATTTGAATATTAAGGATTACGTTTGGAAAAAACAAGTTATAGCACGTGATTATGTTGAAACTGATCACCATAAGAGTGAATTCAGAAAGTTTATTTGGCTTATATCTGGTCAAGATGTAACAAGATATGATACACTAAAATCGGTTATAGGTTATTTATTACATTCATATAAAACAAGTGCAAATAATAGAGCTGTAATATTTAATGATGAAATTATAAGTGATAATCCTAATGGTGGTAGTGGTAAAGGTTTGTTTTGTAATGCACTTGGTAAAATGAAAAAAGTTGCTTCTATTGATGGTAAAACATTTGAATTTACTAAATCATTTCCTTATCAAACAGTTGGAACTGATACGCAATTATTGGTGTTTGATGATGTAAAAAAGAACTTTAGTTTTGAATCATTATTTAGTTTAATTACTGAAGGATTAACTTTAGAATATAAGGGCCAGGATGCAATTAAGCTTCCAATAAATAAAAGCCCAAAAATATTAATTACAACTAATTACACAATAGGTGGAGTTGGTGGATCATTTGAGCGTAGGAAATTTGAAGTTGAATTAAGTGGATACTTTAATAGTAAATACACTCCATTGGATGAATGGGATCATATGTTTTTTGATGATTGGAGCGAATTAGAATGGTCAAGGTTTGACAATTATATGATTCAATGCTGCCAGTTTTATTTAAAGAATGGATTAGTTAAAAACAGTTTTGTAAATTTAGAACTTAAAAAATTAATTAATGAAACTAAAAAAGAGTTTATTGATTGGGCAAGTTTAGAAACATTACCATTAAATACAAGACTACCAAAAGATGAAATTTATAATTTGTTGGTTCGTGATTATTCAGATTTCTCTAAATGGTTAAGAAAAAACACATTAACCAAATGGCTTAAAATATATGCTGATTACCATAATTATAAAGTTATAGAAGGAAAAACCAATAATGTATATTGGATTGAATTTACATTACCAACAGGAACATACGAAAATCCAATAAAATTTGACATATGAAAGTATTAAGAGATTACCAGTTGACAATAAGTAAAGATGCAAATAATATTTTAAAGCGTTTAGGCTTTGTTTATTTAGCACTTGAAGTAAGAGTAGGTAAAACAGCAATTGCATTAAATACAGCTCACATATATGGTGCAAAAAATGTTTTATTTGTAACTAAAAAGAAAGCAATAAAATCTATTGAAAATGATTATATTGATTTTGGATTTAACTTTAATTTGACTGTTATAAATGCTGAAAGTTTACATAAAGTTACAGGTAATTTTGATTTAATAATAAGCGATGAACATCATAAATATGGAGCTTTTCCAAAACTATCAAAAGGAACAGTTTACTTTAAGAAAACTTTTGGACATTTGCCAATTATTGCATTAAGTGGCACAATGAATCCTGAATCATATAGCCAGGTATATCATCAATTTTGGATTAGTAATAATTCACCATTTAAGCAATATAAAAACTTTTATAATTGGGCCTTATATTTTGTAAACATAGGCCAAAAGTATTTAGGTTATGCAGTTGTTAAAGATTACACTAATGCTAAACAAGATTTAATTCAGAAAGCAATACAGCCATATATTATTACTTATACTCAAAAGCAAGCAGGATTCACATCTGAAGTAATTGAAAGAATATTGACTGTTGAAATGAATGAAAGCACTTATGATTTGGTTGCTAAACTTAAAAAGGATAATGTAATTGAAGGTAAAACTGAAGTTATTATTGCTGATACTGGAGCTAAAATGATGAGTAAATTGCATCAAATGTATTCAGGTACAGTAAAGTTTGAAAGTGGGAACAGTATGGTATTAGATAAGTCTAAAGCTTTATTTATTAGTAATCATTTTGCAAACAATAAGATTGCAATATTTTATAAGTTTAAAGAGGAATTAAACGTAATTCAAAGTATTGGTAATATTACAACTGATCTGAATGAGTTTAATACTACTGACAAATCAATAGCTTTGCAAATAGTTAGTGGGCGTGAAGGAATAAATTTAAGTGCTGCAAAATATATTGTTTATTATAATATAGATTTTAGTGCGGTCAGTTATTGGCAATCACGTGACAGGCTAACAACAATGGATCGGTTAAGTAATGAAGTGTTTTGGATATTTGCTAAAGGTGGAATTGAACACCATATTTATAAACAAGTTATGGCTAAAAAGAATTTTACATTAAGTACATTTAATAAAACATATGTCAAGTAAATTCCAATCACAAGTAATTAAGCAGTATGAAAGCAATGGATGGACAGTGCTAAACATTATTAAGTTATCAGATAATGGCTATCCTGATTTATTATGTATGAAGTTGGGTGAAATAGATACGTGGATAGAATGTAAAGAAGGTGGTGATACACTTAAGCCATTGCAGAAATTTAGAATAAGTCAATTAAATAAATTAGGTAAAAAAGCATTTTGCTTACATAAAGAAAAAGGATTAATATGTCCAGTTTATTAACATAAAAACAAGACAAAACAAATGAACATAAAAGAACAATTAGAACAAAGTCTTAGTGAAATGGGAGTTATGGCCTACATAATTGCTAAGCATCAGCAAGAATACTTAGATGGTATTACAGGCCTTAAAAAATTAATGATACCAAGTGAAGTTGCAGTAATGCTAAGGCTAAGTAAGGCCAATCAAGACTTTATACGTAAAACCGACAAATCACTAAAGAAGGCTAATATTGATGTTAGTAAGATTGAGGAATTAGTAATGGATATGTTAGATAAAATAGAATTAGAACTTAAAAAAATATAATTATGACAAAACAAGAAATAATAGCCAGTATACTATTTAGAGCTGAGCAAGAAATAAGAGAATGCACCAACGAATCAGTTAGGTTATATTGTAAGAGCAAAGAAGTAAATACTGATGCTGAAGTGGCTGAGTTTATAATTAAGCTATGTGCTGATGAATACAACATCACAGTTGATACATTGATTGCATCTACACGAATGCGGATACAATGTGAAGCACGCCAAATGAGTATGAAGCTTATTAAACAACATACAACATTAGGCCTAAAAGATATTGGATTGAACTATAATAGTAAAAACAGATTAGGTAAAGATCACACTACAGTTATCAGTGCAATTAAAACTATTGATAACCTATTAAGCTATGATAAGACTGTAATTGATAAGTATCAAAGGCTGGTGAATAACATTATGTTGATACGATGTTAATTACCATATAATAAATAGCGTAACATTTGTAACTATGATAGGTCAATCAATACAAGATACAAAAACTAAATACTATTATCATATAGTAGAGTATAATGCTAACTATGTCAAAGCTAACTGTTATAACCAAAGAGCATTGAATAGTCAATTACAATTTAGTAGAAGCTACTTTAATGAGCTGATAATGGATGGTGGTATAGTTGTAGTGGATAGAAGTAATATAATAGGTAACAAGTCTATATACTTAGGATAATGCCAACTAAGCCAAGTGCTAAGCCAGCACTATACAACATAACCAAGAACATTAGCGGCCAATGGTCAGGTAATAACGATACGTTTTACCATTCAAATAGGTGGCGCACGTTACGTAAACAAGTTATTACAGCTAATCCATTGTGTGTTGAGTGTAGTAACAATGGCAGAGTAACACTGGCTAAGGTTGTAGATCACATACATTCAGTTCGTTTAGGTGGCGATAAGTGGGCCATTGATAACCTGCAGAGTTTATGTGAAAGCTGCCATAATACCAAGACAAGTAAAGAAAGTAAACAATATATATAAGTGCCTGAGTATGAGGGTAGGGGGTTGTAAGTTATTGAGCATCAAGGCTATTAACCGCTAGTTCAACCTTTATATACATTTAACGTAATTTGGGGAGTGTCATTGATTAATAAACAGTTATGAAAGATAAAATTGAAGTGCCAAACATTTTGATAAACAATAAGTTTGGAAAAGAAGAATTTTTAAAACTTTACGATGAAGTTTTAGGTAATGGAAAAGTTGAAGCAAAAGAATTATTTGCGTTTGTAACTTATTGCGCAGAGTATGGAAATTATACGCAATTTGAATTAGACATTCAAAAATATGGCGCTACAATAATTGCTGGTAATGGAACTGAAATACCAAATCCAAAACACGCAATGAAGCAAAGCAGTTTTAATGCAATGATGAAAGCAGCAATGCAAATTGGATTAACTCCAAAAAGTAGAATCAAATCTACAACTAAAGCAAAAATGAGTAAACTTGATTCAATAAGAGAATTTGCAAAGAATGGCTAAATTAGAATCTGAACTTTTAAGATATTGCGAAACTGAGCAATGTGAATTAATACATAAATCACAGCAAAGGTTTCTTTATGACTTAAAAAGAACGGATATTTATTTAGATTACGAAAAAGCTAATTTTGCAATTGGATTTATTGAAAGTTTAAACCACGTGGATGGATCGCCATTTAAATTAGAGTTATGGCAGAAGTTTTTATTAGCTAATCTATTTGGTTGGTATTATATTAATGGAATAAGAAGATTTAAAACAAGTTACATTGAAGTACCACGAAAGAATGGAAAAACTGCACTAGCCGCTGCCATTGCTTTATATGGTTTAATTGCGGATACTCACGATGATGGGCAAATTTATACCTGCGCAACTACACGTGATCAAGCCACGATTTGTTATAAGGCTGCAAAGCAAATGATAAAACAAACTGATTGGCTTAATGAATTAGTTAGAGTAATGCAGTATGAATTGATTAATATTGAAAAAGGTTTTGATACTGGTATTATGAAAGCTTTATCAAGCGATTCAAATACATTGGATGGTTTAAAGCCATACATTGCTGTAGTTGATGAATATCACGCTCACAAAACTGATGAAGTTTACAATGTAGTTAAGTCAGGAATGGGTGCAACAAAGAATCCATTACTTTTTACAATTACTACTGCAGGATTCTTAAAAGATGGGCCTTGTTTTAAAGAGCGTAAATATTGTATTGAAGTATTAAGCAAGAAACTTAAGGATGATACTTTATTTGCAATGATATTTACCATTGATGAAAATGATGATTGGCAAGATCAAAACGCTTGGCAAAAAGCTAATCCAAATTTAAATATATCGGTTAATCTTGATTTCTTAAAAGCAGAACTGACTGCAGCAAAGAATGATGGTAGTAAGGAAATAAACTTTAAAACAAAATATCTTAATGTTTGGACTGATACTGCAACAACTTGGATACCTGATGAGAAATGGATTAATAGCGGTCAATCATTTGATGAATCTATTTTAGAAGGTAGAGAATGTTTTGGTGGAATGGATTTAAGTAAAAGCCAAGATTTTAGTAGTTTAGTTTTAAACTTCCCACCATTACCAGGCGAAACCGATTTTAAACAATTGTATTTCTTTTGGATTCCAAATGATGTAGCTAAGGAGCGCCACAAAAGAAACTATCATAATTATGTTAATTGGAATAAGATTGGATTAATTAAGTTTACTGAAGGAAATGTAATAGACCACCAAATAATAAGAAATGATATTAATAATCTTGCAAGTAAATACAAGATTCAGTTTATTAATTATGATGCTATTTTTGCAACTACACTTGTAACTGAATTAACTGAAGATGGAATTAGCTTACATCCATTTAGGCAAGGGTTTATGTCAATGGCTGCACCAACTGCTGAACTTGAAAGGTTAGTAATTAGCAAGGAACTAAGCCATAACAATAACGAAGTAATAAGATGGATGGCAGGTAACGTATTAATATTGCGTGATGCTTCAGGTAATATGAAAGTTGATAAGAGTAAGCCTGAGAATAAGGTGGATGGAATTGTATCAAATATTATGGCCATTGCTGCTTATATGCAACATATGAAAGAGAATCCAAAAGAACAAGAATATTTTTTTATTAATGTACGATAAATTATGACAATTACTGAGTATTTTCAACGCTATTACAATTTATTACCATTTCACACAAATGGCGAACAAGCTTACATTGCTTTAGAAGTAGAGTATTTTGATAAGTTTAAAAAGAATAGGTTTAAAACTTATAATAGCTTTAAAAGAAGTAAGAACTATTATTTTGGGCTATATTAAGTAGTTACAATAAGTTACAATAGCTTTATGTTTCTTTGTAAAATTAATGGCTAATTTATTAACTCGTTTTTTACCGACAATATCATTTAGGGCTAAAGCTCCAAAATCATTAATGCCTGCTAACCAGTTTAGCGGATTCCCTTTACAAAATTGGTTTAGTGGCTTTGCTAAAAGTGGCGAACAGGTATCTGAAAAAAATGCTAAGCAATTGGCTACTTACTATGCTTGTATAAGAAATATTGCTGAAGATATTAGTAAACTTCCTTATATTGTTGTAAAAACTGAAAAGAATGGCAATAAAACTAGAGTAAATAACTTAAATGTTGCTAAAATACTACAAGTTAAGCCAAATAGTTATTCAACTCCTATTGGTTTAAAATATTCAATTATAAATGATGCTATTGCTAGAGGTAATGGTTATGCTTTAATTGTTCGTGACAAAGCAGGATTAGCAACTGAAATGCATTACATAGATGGTAATTTTGTTTATCCTGAGTTTGATATTGATAGTAAAACAATGTTTTACCAAATCAATTATATTCCTTTAGGTTTAAGTGGTATTTATTCAAGCGAAGATATATTTCATTTAAAAGGGCCAGGTAATTCTATGGTTGGTAAATCAGTATTGGCTTATCAATTAGAAACTTTAGGTCACGCTTTAGCAATCCAAAATTATTCAAGTAAATATTTTAGCGGTGGCGCTTCAATGAGTGGTATTCTTACTTTTGAAGGTGTTAATGATGAAAAGAAACTAAGACAATACACTGAAATGTTTATGGCATCTTACACTGGTGGATCAATAGCTGCAATGCCAAGTGGTGTAAAGTTTGAAGCAATGGGTAATGATCCGCAAAAATCGCAGTTCGTAGAAACTGAAAATTATATGAGAGGTGAAATTGCTAGATGGTTTAGAATGCCATTAAGTAAATTACAAGATTTATCTGATACAAATAATTCAGCATTAGAACAGGTTAATATAAACTATGTAACTGATTGTTTAATGCCTTGGATTGTAAGATTTGAACAAGAAGCTGATCAAAAACTTTATGCAATTTATGAACGTGATATTTATGATGGTTATATTGATACTGATATGCTTTTAAGAGGTGATTCAGCAGCAATGGAACGCAAAGTAAGGACAATGTTTACTAGTGGTGCAATAACTCCAAATGAAGTACGTAAAATGTACGCAATTAATACAATTGATGAAGATTACGCAAATAGTAGCTATATGCCAAGCAATATGATGCCAGGCGAAACTGCTATTCCTTTTTGGACAGCACAAGCAGAAAAAAATAACCAATTAACCAATAGTCAGCCTGGAATGGGTGGCGCACAACAATAATGGAAAGAAGATATAATAATAGAGCGGCTGATATAATCAGCGAAGAGGGTAGAATGATTAAGGGCTATGCTTCAACATTTGAATCAATGTACGAAATGTTTGAAGGATACAATGAAACTATAGCACGTGGCGCATTTGATGACTGCGATATGAGCGATGTTGTAGCTTTATTTAACCACGAAAGTGAGCAATTATTAGCAAGAACTAAAGATGGTAAAGGCACATTGACTTTAGCAGTTGATGAAAAAGGATTATACTTTGAGTTTGAAGCATTAAATACAACTATGGGTAATGATGTTTTAGAAAACATAAAAGCAGGTAATATTCGTGGATGTTCATTTGCATTTACTGTAGCTGAACAAAAAGTAGAGGAATTTACTGATGGATCAATGTTAAGAACTATTATGAAAATTGATAAGTTGTATGATGTTGGGCCTGTAGTTAATCCTGCTTATGAAGATACTGAAGTTGAAGCATACAAAAAAAGAAGTAAAGAACTAATAAAAAAAGAAGATACAAAACAAATAAACGAAAGCTATTATATAGCACAAAAATTTAAATTTAATTTAAACTAAAAAAAACAAACAATAATGAAAAACTCAAGTGTTGAATTACGCCAATTACAAGCGTTAAAAAGAAACGAAGGTTCTGACTTAGTAGCTAAGGCAGAATTAGAAGGAAGAGAATTGACTGCAGTAGAATTAACTACTTTGCGCTCAATTGAAACTGATGTAACTGCTTTTGATGCACAAATCAAAGATGCAGAATTAAGAGAAAAATTTGCTAAGAGCAATGTTGAAGGTAGAAAAACTGCTGAAGGCGATTCTAAAGAAAAAAGAGAAATTGCAAACTTTTCATTCGGTAAATTAGTACGTGAATTAAGTTTATCACGTGGTGATGAAAGTGCAATTACAGGTCTTGAAAAAGAAATGTTGCAAGAATCAGCTAAAGAAAAAAGAGCTTTAGGTTCTATGGGTGATGGTTTGTATTTATCAAACAAATTCTTAACTGTTGAAAACAGAACTATGAGCGCAGGTTCAGCTACTGCAGGTGGTAACTTTATTGCTACTGACAAAGTTGGATTCTTTGATGCTTTGTATGCAAAAACTGTTTTACCTCAATTAGGTGCAATTAAATTAGAAGGCTTAGCAGCTAATACTGATTTAACTGGATTTAGTGCTGGTGTTACTGCAGGTTGGGCTACTGAAGTTGCTGATGCGGCTGCAGGTGATCCTACTACTGCTTCACGTTCTATCACTCCTAAGCGTTTAACTGCTTATGTTGATTTATCTAAGCAATTATTGTTACAAGATAATTTTAGCATCCAAAACTACACAGTTCAATCATTTATGAAAGCTTTTGCAGTAGCAATTGAAGCAGCAGCTATCAATGGTTCAGGTTCAAGCGGACAGCCTACAGGTTTATTAGGAACAAGTGGAATTGGATCAGTAGCAATTGGAACTAATGGTGGTGCGCCAACTTTAGCTAAGATTCTTGAATTAATCCAAGTTGTAGAAACAGCTAATGCAGGAATGAATGGTAAATTCTTAGTAAATCCTAAGGTTGTAGCTAAATTAAAGCAAACTGTTATCGATTCAGGTTCAGGTGCTATGATTATGCCATATATGAACTACTTTATGGGCCAGCCTGAGCAAATTGCAGGTAAAGAAACTTACAGTACTTCAAATGTTCCTTCTACATTAACAAAAGGTTCAACTTCAGGTACTTGTTCTGCAATTATCTATGGTGATTTTGAAAATTTGGTAGTTGGACAATATGGTGGAATAGATTTAGTTATTGATCCTGCTTCACAAGCAATCGGTGGTAAAACTAGAATCGTTATGTCACAATACGTAGGTGTTGCGGTAAAACAACCAGCAGCATTTGCAGCTATACTAGACGCAACAACTGTTTAAACAGTAATTAAGCGTGAATGGAAGTAGGGCGGCTCGATACCGCCCCACGCTTCAAAAATGGAAATACAATTTATAAAAAGTCCAATCGGATTTGGTTTAGGTTATCATATTGGCGAATTGGCAACAATTAACGAAAATCAAGCTAATGAATTAGTTGAATTAGGTTTTGCAGTTAAGATTGAACAAGCAGTAAAAGTTGAAACAAAAACAATTAAAAAAGCAGTAAAGTAATTGGAAACATACGTAGTAATAACAGCACCATCAAGCGAGCCATTAACATTGGCAGAAGCTAAACTTCATTTGAGAGTAAATAACTCAGTTGAAGATGCGCTTATTACTGCATTAATTACAGCAGCTAGGCAATTTGTTGAAGGATATACTTGGAGGCCATTAATGACACAAACTATTGATGTGGTATTTGATACTATTATTGATAGAACAATTATGATTAATAAAGCCCCAGTGCAATCGGTTACAAGTGTAAAATATTTAGATTTGAATGGAACTGAGCAAACAATTAGTAGTACATTATATGTTACTGATTTGTTAAATTCACCTTGTAGAGTAAAATTAGATACTATTCCAAGTATAAAAGATACATTAAATGCTTTTAAAGTTAGAGTAGTTTGCGGTTACACAAGTGCTGCATTAATTCCACAAACTTATAAGAGTGCAATGCTATTAATTATTGGCCATTTGTACGACAATAAGCAGCAAGCTCAATCACAAACATTAAGTGAAATTCCATTTGGAGTTTATACTCTTTTAGATATAGAAAATAATAAATATAATAGATCGATATGATTAAGCAAATAGCAACACAAGGAGTAACTGTAACTCCAAGCGATACGACATTTTTAACTAATCCTGGTACTTTATACGTAGGAGTTAGTGGTGATTTAACTGTAATTCATTTTGATGATTATGCAGGTTCACCAACTGCAGTTCTTTACAAATCAGTTCCTGTTGGTTTCTTTCCAGTAGCGGTTAGAAGAGTAAATGCAACAGCAACAACAGCAACTAATATTATAGTAAATTACTAGTGAATATTATTAGTGGTAAATTTGATATGACTTGTGAGCTATTTGCTCCAATTGTTACTACTGATTCAAACAGTGGTGAGGTTGCACAGTCATACTCAGGAACTGCTACAGCTACTATTTTTTGCTATGTAAATAATAGGGCAAATAATGAAGCTTTTAATGATATGCAGCGCCAATCAAATACAACTACAACAGTAGATTGTAGGTTTGGTGATATTGATGCATTAAATGTTACTTTAAGTTGGTTAATGAAAGTTGAAGGCCAAACATATCAAGTTACAAGTGTAGTTGATGCGGTTGAATTTCAGCGTAGAACAGTAACGAGGTTAAGCGGAGTTGAAAGGATTGGATAATGAAAGTAACATTACCTAATGATACTGAAAAAAAGGTTTTAGAATTATTAGATAAAACTTTTGCTAGTTCAGAAAAACAATTTGCTGATTTAGCACACAATGAAGCTAATAAAGTAGAAGTTGAAATGGCTGCAAAGGTAGCAGTTGATAAAGGAACTTTAAAAGCAAGTATTGGAGTGGTAAAATCTAAAAAGAATAATTTTTTCTTTTGGGTTGGGCCACAATATAGCAATAAAAGTTCAGCATTTCAGGGTGGAAACCACGCACATTTAGTTGAATACGGAACTAAGGAGCGTTATATGAAAAAAGGATTATTAGCAGGTGGATTTACAAGGTCAAGCGGTGGAAGTCAAAAGTTTAAAGGAAAGCCTGAATATGTGCCATATGCTGGTAAGTATTTAGGAACAATGGTATCAAAACCATTTATTAGACCAACTTATGATTCAATGGGTGCTACTATCATTGAGAATTTAAAAAAAGGAACTGAAAAAATAGTAGCAGAACAAGGAAATAAACAAGGTATATGAGTACAAGTAACGCAGGAAATATAGTATATAATAAATTGGTTAATACAGTTGGTGTTACTAATTTAGTAAGCACTAGAATTAGACCAATGCGAGCTGCAGATACTGATGTTTATCCTTATATTATTTACGAAAGTATAAGTAAGCCAAGTTTACAATCTAAAGAAGGTAATACTGGGTGGTATAAAATGCGTTTTCAATTAAGTATGCTTGCAACTTCATTAAGTGCTGTGCAAGCCATTGCTGATGCGGTTAGAACGAGTATGGATGGTGCTAGTGGAACTATTGCAGGATTTACAGTACAAAGGATTACATTTGAAGATGAACGTGATATATTTAACGATAATAGTGCGGTGGATGGAGTTTATATGTTACAACAAGATTATTACATAACAATACAATTATAAAAATATGGCAGTATCAGGAAATTATTTAGGATTATATGTTAATGGCCAAAGAATAGCATTAACAAAAAGCAATGATTTTGCTAGTAAAATGGCAATGATAGACATTACTACAAAAGATTCAAGTGGTAACAAAGAAGTTCAGCCTGGATTAAAGGAAGGTAGTTGCTCAATGGAAGGAATTTGTACAAGTGGATTAACTAATTTATTACAATGGCCTGAAGCGTTTGATAATGCAATTTGGACTAAAGGCGGAACAGGTACAATTAGTGGAACTAAGGTTGCAAACGAGAGCAATCAAATCTTAGCACAAACTTATACATTTGGAACAGGCACACAAATTAAACAAACATTTGCAACAGCGCCAAGTGTATTAGCTATTGGCGATAAAGTAGTATTTTCAATATCTTTAAAAGGATCAGGAACAGTAACAATTCAAGTAGGTGATTCAGTAGGTAGCACAACAAGTTCAACCATTACTTTATCAAGCACTTGGACACGTTATGAATCAGTTTATACATTAGCTTCTACTACTACAATATTTGCTGCAGTAAACAAGGTAAGTGCTACAACAGTTACTTTATTTGGGCCACAAGTTGAAGAAAGCTTAGTTGCAACTAGTTACAAAGGAAGTCAAGTAACTTTATTAGACTTGCAAACTATAGCAGAAGCAAAAACAAAAGTAACTTTATTATATTCGGATTTTTTAGCATTGGATTTTAAACAAAGTTATGAAGGATTTATATCTGATTTAACAATAAAAAGTTCTAATGATGAAGCAGAAACATTTAGTTGCTCATTTATGGGAACAGGAGTACAAACAATAAGCAACGTATAAAATTAAATAAATATAACAATGGCATCAAATGGAAATAATGCAAGATTTACACTTGCAACAAAATTAATAAACCAAGTAACATCTGAGGATTTTGGTTTAAAATTGGCAATGATTGATATTACAAGCAAAACAAGTGCAGGTAATAAAGAAGTAATGCCAGGATTGAAAGAAAGAACTGCAAGCGCAGAAGTAATATTTGAAACTAAGCCAGCAGGATCACCTGCAGATTTTTATTTCAAAGATGCTATTGATGCTTGGAATGCAGGAACTTTATTAGCTTTCACTTATTCATTAAGTGCTACAGCAGGTGATATTAAGTTCACTGGTTCTTTGTACATTTCAGATTGCTCAGTAAAAAGCGCAAATGATGACAAGATAACTTGTTCATTAACTTTCGCAATTACAGGTGCAGTAACAATAACAACAGTTTAATTATGAACGCATTGAAAATGAAACACGTTAAGCAGCTTATGGAGTTGCTTAACGTGAAAAATGCAAGCGAATTATTAAGCTATATTTCTAGTTGTTTTGAAACAAAGAAAGTAATTTTTAGTGATCTTGATGAAACTATGCAAAAAGCAGTTCTTACACAAAAAGAATATGCCAATGATGAATTAGTTGAGCTAAATGATTACGATCAAAATAAATATTGGAAATTTGTTTCTAGCTGCATTCAACTAAGCGAAGGATTAGGCGAAGTTGAAGCGGATGACAAAATAGAATCAATTAATGATTTGTATAAATTTGGTGCTGAATTTCAAAACGAAATTATCAAGCTTCAAACCATTGTAAGCCCAAACGAGACAACCACCAACTAACTAGCTTACTTGGTGGTGATTTAAGTTATAATGATGTAAAATCATTTGCTTATGGTATATTGGGTTGGGATGAAATAAAGTTAAGCGAAGCTTCAATTGATTATTTTGTATTTAGCTGCATTGGGTGGAAACATAATGATTTATGGAATACACAAACTACAAATAATTTAAATAAAAGATTAGCTTATGCTTTTGCTGAAATCCAAACAGCACAAAAGAAAATTGAAATTGAAAAATACTTTCAATTATTTGAGGTAAAAGAAATTGATATAAAAGAAGATTTAAAAGATGCGAGCGGACATTTTCCGACTAATATATAATGGCAAAAAGTAGTAACAACATATTAGCGCTCGGAGTTGGATTAAATTTAGATCCATTAAATCAAGATATTGCCAATGCAGCTAAGACTGCAAAGGAAGGAATGGCTGTATTAGGTCAATCAGTTGTAGATGGTGGAGCAAAAGCAAGCGGAGCAACTGAAAAACTAGGCGACAAAGTACAAACAATGCGCCAACAGTTAAGGCTAGCTACACAAGATACTCAAGCTATGGCTGAAAAGTATGGCATAATGAGTACTCAAGCTATTGCCAGTGCATCAAGAGCAGGGGAATTAAAAGATAAGATTGGTGATATAAATACTGTAATTACTGCATTTAGTGCGGATTCTAAATTTACAGTTGTAGCAGGTGCAATGCAAAGTGCTGCAGGTGCAGCAAGTATTGTTACAGGTGCAATGGGGTTACTTGGAACTGAAAGTAAAGCTACTCAAGAAATGCTACTTAAAGTTCAAAGCGCATTAGCATTAACACAAGGATTAGCCCAAATAAAAGAAATGGGGGCAAGCTTTACAGCATTACGAGCAGTTATAGTTGGCCAAGTTATTCCAAGTATAGCTGCAATGGGTGTTACTATGAATATTGCATTAGGCGTAATAGGATTATTGGCTGTTGGTGTATATGCTATGGTTGTTTATTATAATAATGTTTCAGATGCAACTGAAAAATGGAAAAATGAACTTGAAAAAACAATTAAATTACAAGCCTTACAATTAGAATTGTTTAAAATATGGCAATCAATAAGTAGTAGAGGATTAAGTGAAAGGGCAGCTGCATTACAGCAAGAGCAAGCAATTTACGAAGAAAATAAAACTAAATTAATTGCACAATTAACAGAAGTATTAGCAGAAGAAAAAAAGAATGGCGGACAAAGAATATTTGCTCATAATATTGTAAATTCAGCTATTGAAGAAAATTTAAGAATACATAATGAAAAAAATAAATCAATAAATGCTGATTATGATAAAAAAGAATTTGATAAATTAAGTAAAGCAAGTAAAGATAAATTAGCACTTAAAGATGCTGAAGCTAAATACTTAATTGATTTAAATACTTTTCAAACTCAACAAATTGCAGATGCTAATAAATTAGCTGAACAAAAAGCAATATTAGCACCAAAGTTAGCAAGATTACAAAAACCAATGTTACCAGGATTAGGTGCTAGTGGTTATGATTTTGGTAAAAGTAAAAAAGTTGATTTGACTTTAGGATTTAGTATTGATCAAATAAAAATTGCTGCAGATATGGATATAGCAGCAAAAACAGTTACTGAAAAACTTAAATTTATAAATGGGCAAATAAAAGCAATTGCAGTACCAGGAATAATAAATGCATTAAGCGGATTAGGCGAAGGAATAGCAGGCGCATTAAGTGGCGATAACGATCCTTTTGAAGCTTTTGGAATTGGTTTAATAAAATCATTAGGCGCAATGGCAGTTCAATTGGGTACTCAGTTATTATTAATTGGAGCAGGATTACAAATAGTTCCAGGACTGCAATACAATGCTTCTTTATATATGTTAGGTGGTGCTGCTTTAATTGTAGCTGGAAGTGCTGTAAGTGGATTAGCAGGTAGGAAATCACAATCAGCACCAACTCCAAGCGGTGGTGGCGGTGGTGGCGGTAATAATTCAGCATTATCACCAAACTCAAACTATATTGGTGGTCAAAATAGCGGTCAATTAGTAATTCAAGGTTATGTACGTGGAAATGATATAAACTTTGTGAATGGTAAGAGTGGCAGTAAAAATAATCGTAATTTAAGATTTGGATAATGGGAGCTATAAGGTATCAAACAAGCGGATTTAGTATTGATGGATATGAATATAGAATATCAATATATGATAAGACTTATAGCGGTGCAATTGTATCGGATTTTATATTAGATTCAAACTTCTTTGAATTACGTTATGACAGTGGAGCTGATGAAAATTACAGTCCAATTATTGGAAGTGAATTAACTTTAAATATTGAATTATTTAAAAGCGCAGCTCGTAACGATACAACATTATTTACATTTTTAAAAAATATGATTGCGCAAAATAGCCAAACATATTATATTATAATAGAAGAGAAAGTAAGCGGAACTTATGTTAATTATTGGCGTGGTAATGTGGTGCAAGACCAAAGCACTTGGAATAATGATGCATTGGAAGGCGGAAAGAGTTTTAAAGTTACTGCTAATGATTTTGCCTTTTTAAATGAATTACCTTTTGAGTTGTTGAGCACAGCAAGCCCAAAAGTAGTAGCAGAATATCCATTGCGCTCATTAATGAACGCAGTATTAACAAAGCTTGGTATTTATGATGATTTTTCAGGTGATATTCTTTATTATTTTTTGCATAATATAAATTGGTTTGAAACAACTATTCCATTACTAGACAGACCAAATACTGATATACTTTATGATATATTAACAAATGATTCAAACTTTACTGAACTAAATGAAGATCAAACTGCAAATACTATTAATTACATTGAAGTTTTAAAAACTATTTGTATAATATTTGGGTGTAGGTTAATTCAAAGTAATGGCAAATTTTGGGCTATACAAATGTCAAATTATGCTAATTCAACTAGCAAGTTTTACCAGCGAGGAATTGATAACAATAACAACACAACAGTAACAGTAAGCCCACGTAAACTAGTAGATAATACTTCAGGGCCATTAAAGATATTGGAAGGTGGAAGCTATGCAGGTATTAGGCCATATTATACAGTATTTGTTGAAAAACCAAGACTAAATAGTTTATTAGTACCTGAAAATAAAAAAGACTTAGATAACACTAACCATATGGCTAGTACTCAAAAAAGTATTAGGTTTACAGGTGGGAATAATAACAAAATAGAAATAAATTTTGAAACTGAGTCTAATTATACAGGCGATATTTATATTGAAGATGCTACTTATGGTAAAGTCAGAATATTACCAAGTTTTTTTACATTAACACAACAAAAGTTTATTGTTAAAATAAAAAATACTGCAGGTACATTTTATTACTTAAAAAATTTAGGAAATACTTTTACTTGGACAACTACTAGTTCAATTGTAATTTTAAACTTTCCATTAACAGGTTTATTTTTTGATGGTAAATTAGCAGGATCATTATTAACTCCAGTACTTCCATCTTTTGTATTTACTGAAATATATGTTGAGAATTGGAGTTATTTTGAAGGGGTTTATCCAATAGTAGCTCCTGGTGTTCCAATTGCAGGTGATGCATATTTTAAAGGTAAAGTAAGTGTTTTATTTTTAGAAAATGGAGTTGCAGGTGATACGACAACTTATAGAGCAACTATAAGCCCAAAGCCATTTGATCCAACTGAAAAACAAATAGAAAAAGTTTATTTGTATGATAATAGCAATGGTTCAGAAAAAGGGTTAATGCGAGTTAATTATGGAGCTAATCCTGTTACTACAAATTGGAATATTGGTGCTTATGGCGGTTCATCTTTTAGTTTATTAGAAATAGTTGTATTAAATGCACTTGCACAAAATAGAGCAGTAAAAGAAATAATTACAGCTACGATAAAAGGTAATTACTACCCACATCAATTATTGACTTATGATAGCAAGCAGTGGCATTTAAAACAATGTACTTACAATGCTGGAAGTAATCAATGGAATGGCGAATGGTGGGAATTACAATACGATGAATCAAATATAACAACAGTTGTAAATGAGGCTACTGGTGATTGGCAAGATACAGTTTTAATAGGATAGAAAATGACAGATGCACAACGTATAAGTAAACTTGAAGAGCAAGTTGCAGCTTTAATAAATGAGAATAAATATACTAATAATGCTATTATGAATGCTAATGGTATAGCAGCTAATAACAATAGATATACCAATGATTTTATAGGTTTATTTTTACCTTATTTGCCATTAATTGGCAAAATAAATATACCATTAGCAAGTGGAGCTGCAGTAAGTACATTAACCTGCTCAGCTACTTATTACCAATTGGATAATAATGATAAATTTGTATTGATAAATATAGCAACAGGTACAAGCTTTAATTTGGTTGCTAATGGTAATACTGCTGCAGGATCAACTTCAATAACATTTGATTCATTTACACCAAGTGAGGAAATTGGCACAAATAGCCTAATTATGTTTAAAATGCATAGGGATAATGGCAGTCATTTTATAAAGATTGATAGCTAGTTACATAAAATAATAATAATATAAATAATATTGCAAAACAATGAGTATAAGAATAGGAATTGGATTAGATGTATTTAGTGGGCCTGGCATTGATGCTGATGCAGTAGCATTTTTTGCACGAGTAACAGCAGCAGGTGGCACACTATCAGCTACTGAAATAACTGCTATAAACAAGTTAGTAAAAGATATGAAAGCAGCAGGTATTTGGACAAGTATGAAAGCAGTTTATCCAATGGTAGGTGCAAGTGCTGCTGCTTGTGCGCAAAATTTAATAAGCAGTAGTTTTACGGGTACTTTTTTTGGTGGTTGGACTTTTGCAAGTAGTGGTGTTACGCCTAATGGAACTAATGCTTATATGGATACAAATTTAAATGTACTTTTAAATATTTCAATTACTTCTGCACATTTATCTTATTATTCAAGAACTAATAGTGCTAGTAATTGGGATATGGGTGTAACGCAAGGAACTAGTACTGTAATGGGTTTAATACTTAAGAGAAGTACTGGTTTATCTGAAGTTGATATGTTTTCTGATATTTCTGAAGCATTTTCAACCGAAACTGATTCAAGAGGATTTTATCTTGGCACAAGAACTTCAAATATAAATTTAAAATTTTTTAAAAATTTAACATTAAAAGCAACTTCAGTAGTTCCAGATACAGGTAATTTATATAATGGAAATTTATATGTTGGTGCAGTAAATGGAAATATTCAATATGGTAACAAAGAATGTGCATTAGCTTCTATTGGTAATGGATTAACCAATACTAATGCTACTGATTTATACACAACAGTTCAAGCATTTCAAACAACACTTTCAAGACAAATATAATGATAGGATATAAACTAACAACAACGCAAAAAGAAGATATACAAGGCAAAGAGTATGCCCCTTATCAAGCATTCAATTGTGTTCAAGATATAAATAACATTTGGTTTACTTTTTTAACTGATGAGGATAAACTTATTTTAGTAAATTCAAATTATAAATGGCTATTAGATTGCCCACAAGCAGAGTATGTTCCACCAATACCACCACCATTTCCACCGACAATATAAATGAACAAAAATATTTTATTACTTATAGATAACGGATTTGCTTGGGCAGGAGTATTAACTGCATTTGCTATGGCTATTTTGCCAATCATTCAAGTATTAGCAGGAGCAGCAGCACTTATATTTTCAATACTTTCAATATTCAAAATTATAAAAAATTGGTATGAAAAAGATTAAAGAAAATTGGCAAAGTCACACTTCAACTATTATCGGTGGAATAGTGGCAATTGCTACTGCTTGGAGTACAATTGATATGAGTACATTTGATATTAGTAAGGATTGGTTTAAATTAATTATACCTGCTATAATTGCACTTGGCGGCTATTTGACAAAAATAAATACAAAAGTTAACTAATAAGTGAACTAATGACAATGATAAGTAAACACATTACTTTACAAGAAGCAACCGAGAGTGCAACTGCTTTAAGAATGGGTATTAATAACGTGCCTAATGAAGTAGAATTAGATGCAATGAAGTATGTATCAGAAAACTTATTTGAACCGATTAGAGAGTGGTATAATAAGCCTATAAAGATTAATAGTTTTTATAGATGTTTAGCATTAAACAAAGCAGTTAATGGTAGTAAAACAAGCGGTCACGTATTAGGCAATAGCATTGATATTAGTGGTGGCAATAAAGTAGAAAATAAAAAGATATTTGACTTTATAAAATTAAGTGGATTAAACTTTGACCAAGTAATTAACGAATACGATTATACGTGGATTCATATATCTTTAAAAAAGGATAAAAATAGAAAACAAATATTAGCTATTGGATAGTGTAGATATAGAAAGAAAAAGGTTGGTAGCTATAATAGAAGCTAAATATAAGCAGAAAGAAATAGACAAACGCACAACACAAACTAATAAGAAAACAAACAAATGATAATATTTGCAATACTACTTTTAGTTCAAACAATATTAAATGCAATAAGTGATTCAATCACACATCACGATGGATATAAAACTTGGGGTTATTTCTTTTCAAAAGATGCAGCAGAAGAGCCTAAATACAATTGGTTTCATAGGTACTTTCCTATGTTCTACGATGCTTGGCATTTATCAAAAGTGCTTCAAACTTTATGTACAGTTGGCATTGTATTTATTGCCACAAAATCAATTATATTTGTTGCTGCTATTTTAGTTGCAAGAGGATTACTTTTTAATATTGTTTACAAATGAAAAATATATATGCAATCCTAATAGCTTTACTTTATTGCTTAATTTGTAGTTGCTACACAAAGAACCAAGCAATAAATAAGTTCTGCAATAAAGATACAGCCAGTGTAATGGTAACAATACACGATACGATTATAACCGAAACTATACGAACTGATACGATATTTAATGATAACGTTGATTCTGTTTTTTTTACTAAAAATAAGATAGAGATTAAATATATTAAGATAGGGAATAAGATAGAGATTGCAGGTAAGTATTTGGGTGACACGATTTACTACGAGAAAAAAGTATTGATTGAAGTACCAGTTGATTGCCCGAAATTAGTATGGTACAAACAACTCGGTGCAGACTATTGGTATATACTACCATTGATAATATTGATTATATTTATAGTTGGTTACATTCGTAAAATCTTAAACAATGGATAACTATGAAAGACTACAAGATTGCATATGAATTTAATGGTCGTAAAATGTACACGATTGTAAGAGCAAGAAATGTTGAGGATGCTAAAAAGCAAATCAATGATAGGTTACATTTTATTGAGGTCAAAGATATTACAGCACCTGATGAAACTTTAGACTACATTAAGAATTTATTTAATATGAAATAATATGAAAATAAGACCACGATTAACACAACAAGAATATGACTTTATTAAGTCGTTAAAAACCGAAAGGAAAGAAAACAAAGTGTTAGTCATTGGTGATTTGCACGAACCTTTTTGTTTAGATGGATATTTTGAGTTCTGCAAAGATGTTTATGCTATTTACGGATGCAATGAAGTTGTTTTTATAGGCGATATAGTAGACAATCATTTTGCAAGTTACCACGAAACTATACCAGATTCAATTGGTGGCGGTGATGAGTTAGAGTTTGCAATTAGCAAACTTAAGAAGTGGCACGATTACTTTCCTAATGCTACTGTGATAATAGGAAACCACGATAGACTTATAATGCGAAAGGCACAGACTGGTGGCATAAGTCAAAAGTGGATTAAGGATTACAAAGATGTTCTTGAAGTACCTACTTGGAAATTTGTTGATAGGCATATTATTGATGGAGTTCAATATTTGCACGGAGAAGGTGGCACAGCAAAGGTTAAATGCAAGGCTGATATGATGAGTACAGTACAAGGTCATTTGCATACACAAGCCTATAATGAATGGTTCGTAGGTGCTAACTTTAAGATATTTGGAATGCAGGTAGGTTGTGGAATTAATCACAAGCATATTGCTTTTAGTTATGCTAAATACGGAAAGAAACCTGCAATAGGCTGTGGTGTGGTAATAAACGGAACAACTGCAATCAATGAATTAATGGAACTATGATAAGTAGCTTTCAGATATTAGGTCAAACAATTGAAGTAATCATAGATAACGAATATTGCCACAAGAATAAGTGCTATGGGCAATTTATACCATTTGAAAACAAAATAATAATAGCTAATAAATTTAAGAGTAAAAAAGTTTGGTTAGATTACAAGCAGGAAATAATTGATGCTACGTTCTTTCACGAGCTGATCCATTGCTTACTATTTTATTCAGATTCTGAAAGTTGGTTAGATGAAAAGTTTGTAGATAAACTTGGAAACTTTTTGCACCAGTACGAAATAAGTAAATGTGAAAAAATCACAATTTAAGTACCGTATTTGTGCTATTTTTACACAAAAGTGGCATCTAAAAGTAGGAATATCAGTTTTTAACTGACATACTACATACAAAACATTATCCCAAATATTGATTTATTTGGGTTTTTTTATGCTCTTTAAAAAAATAATTGTTTGATAATCAGTATTAATAAAAAAAGTATTAGTTTTTGTAATAATAAATATTGTACATTTGAAGGGTCAAAAAAATATATTAAAAATGGAAAAAATCACATCACTAACATTTACTAATACTTTTTCAAAAGAGCATTTAGTAACAGTAACACTTTACAAATTAGAAATAGGCTATGCAGTATTAAGCGAGTTTGGATGTAAATTAGATGGACAGACAAGACTAACTTATTACGATGCAGAAGAATATTTTAACCACGTAATTCAAGAAACAAGAAAAGCCTATCACTCAATGGAAATGCCATTTAACACAACTGAAACAAAATGAAAAATCAAATTTTAGAAAAAGTACTATTTGTACTAATGTTAGCAGCTATGTTTTTTATAACATACGTAATCTTATTAATCACACACGACTAATTAAATTAAATAATGAAAATTACAATCACAAAAACAGTAGAAGAAACGCACGATATTGAATTACCTGCGTATCGTAAAAACAGTTGTCATTACTTTAAGATAGTAAGTGAAACACAAGCAGTATTAGTTTGCACTTATTCAGGTGGAGAATCAATCGCAACAAGTACAACCAGTAGTGCTTTAAGTTTAGCACCATTAGAATCAAGTCAAGAAGAGTTTGATGCCAAGTTCAATGAAGTATTTACATTAATAAGCGAGAAAGCATCATAATGCAAAAAGAACGATTAACAAAAGAAGTAGTATTAT
>Ga0114967_10000692_pt1 | contig 28834 bp, 24 predicted proteins | sample M_130628_MF_Meta_FD_92639 | JGI IMG/M metagenome (GOLD analysis project Ga0114967, IMG submission 92639) | Freshwater microbial communities from Lake Montjoie, Canada to study carbon cycling - M_130628_MF_MetaG | ecosystem: Environmental > Aquatic > Freshwater > Lake | place: Lake Montjoie...
ATTCCGTTGTTGGTCTTTGATCGAATCTGTCCAATCCAAACTGTCTAAGCCGGTAATTAATCGCTCTGCGTATGCTTTGATGCGCATCGACCATTGGCGCATTTTCTTTTGCTCCACCGGATGACCGCCACGCTCAGAAAGGCCGTTGATTACCTCGTCATTTGCCAATACTGTTCCCAATGCAGGACACCAATTCACCCAAGAATCAGCCAAATATGCCAAGCGATATTGTTGTAAAATCGATTCTTTTTTCTCGTGATCAAATCCGTTCCAAATTTCCGCATTGAATATTTCTTCGCAATCAGTATTTGCATCGACGACAGTATTTCCAACACTTTCAAAAATCAATTCTAATGCTGAAATACGTTCCGCTTTCTGGGTTTTGTTATTGTACCAGCAATCGAAAAGCTGTGTAAAAATCCATTGTGTCCATTTGTAATATTCTGGACTTGAAGTTCTTACTTCTCTAGACCAATCAAAAGAAAATCCAATTTTATCCAATTGTTCACGGTAACGCGCAATGTTTTCTTTGGTAGTTTTATCTGGATGTTGACCAGTTTGAATCGCATATTGTTCAGCAGGAAGTCCGAAAGAATCGTATCCCATTGGGTGAAGCACGTTGAAACCTTGCAAACGTTTGTAGCGCGCAAAAATATCAGAAGCGATATATCCCAGTGGATGTCCAACATGTAAACCCGCTCCGGAAGGATATGGAAACATGTCTAGGACATAATATTTTGGTTTTTCAGAATTATCTTCCGCTTTGAAAGTTTGATTCTCAGCCCAAAATTGGCGCCATTTTGCTTCGATTTCACGAAAATTGTACTCCATAGTCGATGTGATTCAATTTGAAGGTGCAAAGATAGGAATATCAACGATATTGGATTCAATCAAAAAACAGAATAAAGGCTGAACGAGAAGGAGCATTCAGTCGTTGAAATCAAAAAGTGGCAAAAAATAGACTTTTGTATAGTCACGAATTAACATTAAATTAGTGGCCTATATGAAATTGAAACTTTTTTATTTCCCTTGGATATCTTTACTCTATGTATTGACTTGGAGTACAATTTCTTTTGCGCAAGTAAAACTTTATCCGAATGAAAAAAATTCGAAAGATTATTTTTGGAAAATGTATGATTTGGGAAAGAAATACCAATCATCAAATTTGCAAAAAGCTGATTCCATTAGTCTTGTATTATTGAAGCTTTCTGAAAAGCAAGGGGATTACGAAAAATTTTACGCCTTGGTTTTTGATGCTGACATTGATAAAATTCATGGAGATAGAGATGTTTATTTTTGGAAAATATTACAACTTCAACCTTTTCAAGAAACATTAATTTCACCAAAAATAAATTTAGAAATCAGTCAAAAATTAGGTGAATATTACATCAATTATAGGGATTTTGATCAATCAGATTATTATTTGAAACAAGCATTGAAATTGAGTAAAAAGCAAAGAGATAATAAAGAGATTTCCGAGACTTTTTCAATGTTTGCGATGAAAGAAATACAGCGAAATCAGAAAGATAGCGCCATGTATTTTGTGAAAGAAGCGATTCAATTTGGTCGTCGTTCTGCAAATAAAGGTGTGATGGCAGCAGCTTTCAATACCCAAGCATTGGTCTATGCTTATTTTGGTCAGGTTGAATTAAGTGTGTCCAAAAATTTAATCGCCTTGCAATTGGCTTCTGAAGTAGAAGATTTACCTAAAATGGCCAAATATTCGCTCGATTTAGGTGAAGCGCAATTGTCGATATTAAATTACCGAGAAGCCGAATTGTATTTCAATCAAGTGCAAGAGATCGCTTCTAAATTGAAAGACAAGCGCTTAATTGCACTGGCCTTGGTGAATATAGGAATCATTTATAGAATTGAAAAGAATTACGAAAAAGCCATTTTTAATCAAATGAAAGCATTAAAGATTCTCACAGCTTTGAATGATTTTGATGGTTTGGGAATTGCCCACAATAATTTGGGAGATATTTATCGAGAACAAAAAAATTACGCCAAAGCGTTAAGTAATTACAATAAGGCCCTAGTTTTGTTTGAATCCAGCGGAAATAAAGAAAGCATTGCAACTGTTTACCACAATGTAGGAATCGTTTTTGAGAAACAAGGAAAACATGTTAATGCCTTGAACTATTTGAATCGTTCGGTTGAAATCAGCTCGAAATTTGGATTTAAAGGGTCGATTTATAGCACTTACAGGGCAATTTCTGAAGTGTACGAAAAGACGAATAACTATAAATTGGCGCAAAATTATTTGAAATTATATGCCGATTATGCTGATAGCGCAAAAACCATAGAGTCTAGTGCTAAAATTGCAGAGATGAATGAGTTATACCGGTCGGAACAAAGGGAAAGATTAATTTCAATTCAAGCTGATTCGATTGAGCGACAAAAACAAGAAACAACGTTAACTTCTACAAAATTAGAAAATGTTCAACTGAAAAACAATTTGCAAGCCTACATTATTTCAGGGTTTGCTATCTTATTGGTTTTCGGAGGTATAATTGGTTTTTATCGATCGAATCAGGGTAAGATAAAACAGCAGCAACAAGAAGCCGAAATGAATCAAACATTGCTGAGAACGCAGATGAATCCGCATTTTGTTTTTAACGCGATGTCTGTGATTCAGAGTTATATTTATGACAACGACACGCAAAATTCATCGCGGTTTTTAGTTAAATTTTCTAAGTTGATGCGATTGATTTTGGAAAATTCGTCCAAAGAATTTATTTCGATGGAAACGGAGGTGGAAATTTTAGATAAATATCTTTTGATTCAAAAATTAAGATTCGAAGAACGATTTGATTTTGAGATTAAGGTTGATCAAAAATTGTTGTTGGAAGGCGCAATTATTCCGCCAATGATTACGCAACCGTTTGTAGAAAACGCCATTGAACACGGGAGATTGCACCTAAAAGAAGATGGATTTATTCACGTGCATTTCTTTGAAAAAAACAAAATGTTATATATTACCATCGAAGACAATGGAGTCGGAAGAAAGGGATCAGAACAAAATAAGAAAAGTTCAGATCACAAGAGTATGGCAATGAAAATTACCAGCGACCGGATTGAGAACTTGAACAAAAAATACCGTGCAGATGGATTTATGTTGATAGAAGATTACAACAAAATTGAAGAAACTGGAACAAAAGTGTTAATTTCGATTCCATATCGTATTAATGCTCAAAATTAAAATGTCATAAAGATGAAAGCAGTAATAATAGATGACGAAAAAAGAACAAGAGAATTAATCGCTAAAATGATTGAATCTTTCGGGCTCGGAATTGAGACTTTTCCCATAGGAGAAAGTGTTGAAACAGGTTTAAAAGCGATTGAAACAATTAATCCTGACTTGGTTTTTTTAGATATTCAAATGCCAGATGGCACAGGTTTTGAATTACTTAATTTAATTCCTGAGAAAAATTTTGAGGTAATATTCATTACTGCACACGAAGAATTTGCAATCAAAGCAATTAAATTTAGTGCATTAGATTATATTTTGAAACCAATTGATTCCGACGATCTACATCAGGCTGTTTTGAGGGCCATAGATACAATTGACCTCAAACATGCAGAAAGTCAATTTGAAGCTTTGCAACTAAATATGCAACCAACACAAAAAAGAAAATTGGTTTTGAAAACACAAGAAAGTGTGCATATAGTAGATTTAGACAGTATTGTGCGTTGCGAAGCTGATAGAAATTACACTTCTTTTTACCTGTTTGATGGTAAAAAAATATTGGTTTCTAAAACATTGAAGGAGTACGAAACACTTTTGGTGGGATATAATTTTTTCCGGATACAACAATCGCACTTAATCAATCTTCACTTTGTAGAGCGATATGACAAACGAAATGGAGGTTCAGTAGTTTTGAAAGATGGCTCAGAAGTGCCTTTAAGTCCAGCAAAAAGAGAGCTTTTCTTCAAGATTTTGGAAAATTTATAAGTAAAAATGAATTGCTCAAAATTACTTTTTTTTTCATTTTTCGTCCTCTTTACCAATGCTGTTTTCAGTCAGAATGAAGCCAAAGATGATAAATCTAAAAAAATCGATTCTCTTTTCAAAGTCAAAGCTTTGGAAGAAAAAATTTGCACCGAAATGTCACGTTGTGGTGGCAGTCTGAAAGGTTATTATTTCAAAAATGACTTGATTCTCATTCACACGCTTTACAGCGGAGTAATGGGTTTTACCGACACCAAATGGTACGTTGAAAACGGGAAATTATTCAAATCTGTGCAATTTGGTTTTGAGTACCAAGAACCTGAAAATCTAGATGAATATTGCAAAACACACCAAACCGCCAACCATGAATGCGATTTCAGCGGTTTAAATGCAAAAACTTATCGTTCAGTGTTATACGATTACAAGAAGGTCATTATTTTCAATAAAGTCGAAAACAATGAACCTTTCATTTTGAGTAAAGAAAATGAAAAAGCTGAAATCAAGCTTCTCAAATCTTGTTTTAAATCATTGGTTGAGGAATTGAAATGATAGGTTTTTAGCATCAAAACACATCTAAATTTTCCTTTTTTTCTTCTAGGGATTATTCAGTAACTTTACACCATGATTTTGTATAATGTAACGGTGAGTATCGATCAATCTGTGCACCAAGAGTGGTTGCAATGGATGCGCGAAACACATATTCCTGAAGTTTTGGCAACAGGCTGTTTTTTGGAAAGCAGATTGTCGCGAATTCAAGGCGAAGAGGAGGGAGGAGTCACTTTTTCAGTGATGTATTTGGCGCCAAGTCAAGAAAAATACGATGAATATCAGCAAGTTTTTGCGCCTAAATTGCAAGCAGATCATACGACGCGTTACATTGGAAAATTTGCAGCTTTTAGAACTGTTTTACAGGTAGTTGAAGAATTTAAAGCATGACAGTTAAAGCCAAAAAACACCTCGGACAACATTTCTTGATTGACAAAAATGTCAGCAAGAGAATCGCCGAACAATTTCAAGCGCACAGAGGTTGTACCAAAGTATTGGAAATTGGTCCAGGAATGGGCGCATTAACCACTTTTTTGTTGGAAAACAAAAACCACCAAGTTTGGGCGATGGATGTTGATGCTGAATCAATTGTATATTTGAATGAACATTTTCCAGCGCTGAAAGGTCGCATAATCGAAGCAGATTTTTTGAAAGACAATTTGGCTTTGCATTTTGGAACAGAGCCTTTTGCGGTTGTTGGAAATTTTCCATACAATATTTCTTCGCAAATTCTTTTCCGTTGCTTGGAATACCGCAACCAAATTCCTGAAATAATGGGCATGTTTCAGCGCGAAGTGGCTTGGAGAATTGCCGAAAAACCTGGTACAAAAGCCTATGGAATTATCAGTGTTTTGTTACAAGCATTTTACGATATAGAATATTGTTTCACGGTCGACGAGCATGTTTTCGATCCACCACCCAAAGTGAAATCTGGCGTAATTCGCCTCACAAGAAACGACCGCGACAAAATGCCTTGCGACGAAAAAAGATTCATCCAAGTGGTGAAAGCTTGTTTCAACCAAAGACGCAAAATGATCCGCAATTCCGTCAAAGCATTGATTGGCGATAAACCTTTCGAGCATGAATTTTTGACCCAAAGACCGGAACAATTGTCTGTCGATGATTTTATTAATTTGACGATGGCGATTGAAGCGGTGGATAAAATGTGACAGTAATTTATTGAAAGGATATTGAAAAATGTCTTCTTTTAATGGAAATTGGTTGCTAAGAATTAAATCTAAATCCAATCATTAAAATCTTTTTTGGTTAGACCTAATTGTTTTAACGCATTTTTTATAATAAATTCTGGAATTGGATCAATATGAGATTGAAGTGTAATTGGCCGCAATAGATCATTTCTGCTCCAATGTTCGTGACCGCCATTAGTTCTATTGCAAACGCATCCTTTGTCAATTAAAAAATCTTTGAATAGCTTTAGAGGAATATTCCTTAGATGTTTTGTGGACATAAATACTAAAGAGCAAATTCAACGTTTTGTCGAGAAACTTTGTAGCTTTTATTATTCACAATATCATTATACAATGAATTTGAAGTTACTAAATCTGAATCTAATGGTGGATTAAATTTTGGGTTTTTCTTTGTACCCTTAATTGACCATCCCAAATCTAGTAAAACTTTGTCCAACGTGTTTTTGTTGTGAGTGTATCTAAAAAACTCATGTAAAGATTCTGAAAATGAATTTTTTGCCTCTTCTTCGGAATTTCCATAGCCACTTAAATCAAGCGCAGGAGAATAAATAATAGTTACATTGTCCTCATTAAATTCAATTAATGAAAGACCAACTTGAAATTTATGATTTGAAAATCCTAAATTAGCTGTAACTTGTAATTTTGACATAAAAAATGTTCTTTATCTTTTCAAAGGTATAAAATTTATGGAGAGTTTTAACCAGCGGAAAAAGTAATAATGCGAAATAAGCTAAAACTACTTTATTTTTCAACCATAAATTTCCTTCAAAGCATCACCCAAATTCTCATATTGAAAAGCAAATCCTGCTTTTTTGACCTTTTCATTCGATGCATTCACGCCTTCCAGCACAACGGTTGACATTTCGCCTAAAATGGTTTTCAGCATAAACGCGGGTACATTTGGCAACCAGCGTTTTTTGTGCAATTTTTTGGCCAAAGTGTCTGTGAATGCTAGATTATTTACATTTTTTGCATTCGCATTGAAACTTCCTTCCAAGCGATTTTCCATCACAAAATTATACAAGCTAACTAAATCGTCGATGTGAATCCAAGGCATCCATTGTTTGCCAGAACCTAAAGCTGAAGTTAATCCCATTTTGATTGGTTTGGCAATAGTTTCCAACGCACCTCCTTCAGCGGTAAGCACTACACTGATTCTGATTTTAGAGACAACGCAACAAGCAGAAAATGAATCAGCTGCTTGTTCCCATTTTTCAACAACTTGCGACAAGAAATCTTTTCCGAAAGGATCATTTTCTTGGTACACTTTTGCATGATTTTCGTATCCATAACAATTGATTCCAGATGCTGAAATGTATTGTTTCAAATCAGGCATTTTTGGCGTTAAGGAGGCTAAAAAAATTGTTGGTTGAACGCGAGAATCTATTATTTCTCGCTTGCGTTCTGATGACCATTTTTTGTCGGCAATACCAGCACCGGAAAGATTGATAATCGTTGTCACGCCAATCAAAGCTGCAACATCAATTTCATCTTTCGTTGGTTGCCAATGAAAAATATTTTTGCTTAAATCGCTTGGTTTCCGGGACAATATTCGAACTTCATGACCTTGTTTCTGCAAAAATACTTGCATTTGTTTTCCAATCATGCCAGTGCCACCAGCCAACAATATAATTTGCTTTTCCATAATTCAAAAACAGCAAATTAGTCAATATGTTTGAGCGCCGAGAATTTTTAGGGATTTTTTAACCATTGGTAAATTAAGGAATATCCACTTTCACCACTTGGTAAACTTCATACGTGTTTTTGTCCATCACATAAACCAATAAATGACAATTTGCAGGATCATATTGTGCAGGAAGTTTGTAGCTATAATTTTGATAAAACTTACCATTGGCATTCAAATCGTCTGCTTTCAATGTTCTTCCAAAGGCTTTTCCATCAATGCTTCCACGGTGTACATTGTGGTGTTCGTAGGCATCGTCGATCACTCCACCAGGAAATTTTTGTTTGGAAATATACAATTCTTCAATCAAGTAAACGACAATAGACAAATCTGAGGCGTTTTGGGTCATCGTGTCAATTTCTGTATGCAAAAATAATCCACGTGTTGCAGGGAAATAATTGGCTACAGCCTGAAGATTTGAATTTACAACATTGTCAGTTAGCGTTTGTGTGGTCGCACTTGTCCAATTGTTTGCACCTTGAAATAGTGTTCCGCTGAAATATTTTCTACTAATTGTTCCTTTTGGATTGGCATCAAAACCAAATCCGCTAGCGAAAGTTGTTCCGTAAGCAATTCCTTGTGCGTTTGTGAAATCGTAAGGGAATTCAGCATCTGTGAGTTGGAAAGGTCCTGCACCTCCCGGTGAAGCGTGAATCGATGCGACAAAAACTCGTCCTGGATTATCAATTTCAATTTGTTCTGCAATGGTTCCCGCCGCAGGGCAATAGACGCATTTGTGACCTGTATAATCTTCCAACAAAATATTTCTATTTGAATTTGTATTTGTTGTGAAAGTCGGCCAAGGATAAGTGCTCCAATCTCCAGGAAACAGTGTTTGGTCCAATTCGGTCGGAGTTGCAGGAATATAAGGATGTTCAACCCTGTCGCAAGAAGCGAAAATGATAGCTAAAAGACTTACGATGAAAAGATTTTTTTTCATAATGATGAATATTAAAAACTTTGAGTAAATGTCAATGTCAAACCGTTGGATGCTGGAACGAATCTACAAACTCCACCAACACAGAACAAACCAGCTCTCTGACGCCCGTATGAAACCATGAAACGAGTCGCGTCACGAATGTATCCAAATGAACCAATCAAATAATGCAGTTGCAATTCTTTCAAAGGATTTCCGTAATTGTATTGATCCATCACACTGAAAAACCAGTTCGGTGAAACATTGTATTCGATGACTGCAGTTGCCCAATTTCCTTTGTCTTTTTTGGTAAAAAGTCCTTGAAATTCAGCTCTAACAGAATTTGTTTTATTGATTTTCCAATTTACTTCAACCACTCCTATATGTGATTCGATAATTCCATGTGCATCATCTGCAACTTTAGAAATATCGTTGTTCAATCTAATATTGAAATAGGAGAAAATCATGCTGTAATTGGCATTGAACTTTTTGGTAATATTGATGTTGATGTCTTGCCAATATTGCAATTTACTTTGGTCAAACAGTCTTCCTTGATAAGCAATTCCATTAGAATCAGTCGGGCTAAATCCTGAAGTGTGATGAATTGGACCGTAGGTTGTAGAAAAGTTTGCATTGATAGGCAAGCCATATTTTCCTCCGATTTTAGAACCTTTTTTAAAAGTATATAAAAGCTCCGTTTGATAAGCCACTTCGCCCAATGGCTGTGTTGCATAAGGATAAAGTGTTGCCACCAAATTGTAAGTATGCGTCTTATTCATCGATGGCAAATAATTAATCAAAACATCTTGCAAAGATTTGGTGCGATCAGAACGAAAACTCATGTTGTCTACAGATTTTGCTGAAACAACGATTCCAAAACCTTTTTGAGAATATCCTAAATTAGCCAATGCAGCGTGGCCTTTGTTGTAAATATTGTTATTGTCCTCTGAAGGATCATTTTCTTTGACGGCATATTCAGCATTGAATGAAAATTTGCTGTATTTCAAACCGAGTCTTCCGCTGTATGCGCCTACATTTTGAGGCAAAATCAAATCTGGATTGTCATCTTTTTGGTATTTTGAAACAAACGAACCACCCAAAACGATGTCTAATTTTGAATCTTTCATGTATTTCTCCAGCAAATCGTTGACATGAATTTCACCATCAATTCCACGCACAATTCCACTCGCTTTCACCACTTTTCCATCAGTAAAAGAAAGTCTTTGTTTGCCATAAATGCCTTTCAAAACAACGCCTTTTGCTGGTCTGAAAATCAATCTCATTCCGTCCATGTTGTTGTCATAACCCAAAGCTCTATCTTCGTAAGATCTGAAAATCAGTCCTGAACCAAATTGTTCGTAGAAATTACCAAGCGTCACATCGATGTAGCTATTTGTGTATCCAACGTATCTCATTCCAAGTCCTGTGCCTTCAAAACGATCTGGATAACCTTGAATTCTTGGCAAATAAGATTCCAATCTCATTCCCGCTTTAAAGTTTCCATTGGTATAAAAAACATTGGCGTAACTGTTTATTAAACTTTTGGAATCAGGTTGCTTTGCATTAATTAAAGTGTCTGCATTCAGGTACTGAAACGTGGCATCAATATTTCCAGTAAATGTTCCATTGTTCAATTGACCGAAACTTGCCAGCGCAACGGTCGAAAAAGCGCAACTTATTAGCGATTTCATTTTCATAGTTTCACAAAAATCGTCAAAAAGCAATTGACGTAAGAGGATTATTTACTTTTTTCTTTTAAAGAAAGAATTTCTTGGTACAATTTTTCTTCGTCTCCAGGAGCATAATTGTTGTGCGAGTAAACAATATTCCCCTCATTATCAATTAAAAACGTGTGAGGAACATTGTTTACACCCATTGCTCTTTTGAAATCTCCGTTAGGATCCATCAAAACAATATAATCCCAACTTTTTCCATTTACATAAACTGGAACTTGATTTTTTGTTTTTTCATCGTCAATGGAAACAGCAATTAAAGTGACACCTGTTTCTGCTTGCCAGTCAGTGTATAAATCATGAATGGTGTTCAATTCTCTTTTGCAAGGAGCGCACCAAGTAGCCCAAAAGCTAATAACAATAGGGCCTTTCAAACCGAGTTCAGCCGTATTAACAGACTTTCCATCCATGTTTTTTAATTGAACCGAAGGTAATTTTTTACCCGTTTCATGGTCTTGAGCAAATGATGCAGTGCAATAAGCAACAACAGAGAAAATAAATAAAATGCGTTTCATGTTTAATAATTTAAAATATTTGTAGCTTATTTTCAAAAACATTGCCACAAATCAAAGGTAGTATATTTTTCAAGCCTTGGATCACTATTTTTTAATTACATTGTTGTATTCCTATTTTAAAAAGTAATCTAAATAGTTGGTTTTTTTAAATTGATTTTCCACTGTTTAGGTGCTTGGAAGTGCACATTAAGGAGTAATTCACCGATTTTTGTTTGATTTTCAAGATGCTTTTCAAGCCTTTAAATTGCATTCTTGAAATATTTTGTTTTCAATAAAATGTAAAATGCCACTATTTTTTCTATATATTTGTTGGCAAGAGTTTAAATAACAAACTTCAAATCATATAATATGAACAAATTAATACTCTCCATAGCTACATTTTTGACACTGGGATTTACAGCCAGTGCGCAAAATTATGCAATTTATGAAGGCGCTTCTTCAACAACTGATATTTCTGGTACAACAGTGCAAGTTCAAGTTGGGAATTTAACTTATGAAGGTTTTTTCTTTGGGAAAAATTTGACAGGAACACCGATAGAAGTAAAAATAAGACGTGTTTCTCTAATTGCTCCGCCTGTTGCAGTGACTGAGCAAGTTTGTACTGGCCCAGTTCCAGACCCAACAGCTATTGGAAATTGTTTTGATATTGCCTCAGGAAATGCAGATTGGCTATCACCAAATAATTACATCATCAACGATTCAAATAAAGCAAACATTGAAGTTCACATTGCACCGAATGGCTCTGCGGGAATGGTTTACAATCGTTACTACATTGAAGACTTAAACGGAAACAAATTAGATTCTGTCGATTTGAAAATCGGAAATTTTCTTTCCATTAAAGACGTGAAGCCTTCAGTAACTTTCAGTGCATATCCAAATCCTGCGGATGACATTTTAACTTTATCTGTGCAAGGTTCGTCAGAAAATACTGTAAAATTGGTTGATGTACTTGGAAATGTTGTGATGGAAGATAGAATTACAGCAACAAAGAAAATTGATGTGCGCGATTTCAGAAATGGGGTCTATATCTTAACTGTTTATTCCAACGGTGCTTTGTTGCAAACACGAAGAGTGGTTGTTAGACATTAATTTAAAAGTTATAAAATATTAGAAAGCCTTTTTTGAAGGCTTTTTTTTGTGTCTAAAAATTTGATTTTTGAAACTTTGAAACATTTTTTGCGTACTTGTTAAGTTCTGTAAAAAAATTGTATTTTTGTACTTATGTCGATTGAAAAATTAATAGGAGATTTGTTGTTGCGCCACAATTGCGTTGTAGTTCCTTCATTTGGGGGTTTCGTCGCAAAGCAAACTCCTGCCTCAATAGACAAAGTTAACGGAATAATGCTGCCGCCGAAGAAATCATTGTTGTTTAATAGACAATTGATTAACAACGACGGTTTATTGATAGCATCTTTTGCCAAAGAAATGGGAATCACTTTCGATGAGGCGGCAAAAAATGTGCAAGCTTTAGTTGAAATTTGGAGTCAAGCTTTAAACGAAGGCGAAAGAGTGGTTATCGACAAAGTTGGTTTCTTATTTCTTGATCAAGAAAAAAACATTGGTTTTGAACAAGATCGATATTTTAATTTGTTACTCCATTCTTTCGGATTGGGCACTGTTCACTTTGTGAGTGAAGAAGACATTCAATTGGTCAATCAACCAGTTTCGATCAATCCGAAACTTGTTCATGAACCAATTGCAGCACAAAAAATAATAGAAACGCCAATTATCACTTTGATTCCGGGAGGGATTGAAAAGGTAGAAGAAGAAAAAACAGTAACTCCTATAATTTCAATTTCAGCAGGCAAAACTAATACAAGCAGTTTGTGGAGGTACGCAGCTGTTGCGCTCTTGATGCCAATAGCATTTTATTCCTATTGGATTCCAATGAAAACAAATGTCTTGGAATCTGGAATTTTTGCGGTACAAGATTTCAATCCGTTTCATCATGCTTCGAAAGGAAAATATGAGCGCAAAGATTTCCCAATTAAATTAGACAAAAAAAGTCCAACTTTCATTTCTGTAGAAGATGAAATTCAAAAATTGGATGCCAATGTGCAGGTTTGGTCTTATCCTTTTAGCGAGAAATTATTTATTCCAATTAAAATTGCTGGCGCCCCTAAAGAAGTTGTTCAAGAAATTGCTCCACAGGAGGTTGAAGCACCAATAATTGAAGCACCAATAATTGAAGCTCCGATTGCAGCTCCGATTGAAAAGACAAAGCCTGTCAAATCTGAGGTGGCTTATTATTTAATAACCAATTGTTTTGGAAGCGTATCAAATGCGCAAAATTTTGTTAGCTTTCTTAAATCAAAAGGTCTTGATGCAGAGATCGTTGATACGAAAAATGGTTTACAACGAGTAAGTGCAGGAAAATCGGCTAATACTGCAGATTTAAAATCTATCCAAAGTCAAGTGGAAGCATTAGACATCCAAGGAAGTTGGATTTTGAAAAAATAATCTGTTTCAAATCGTCTAAACGGCTAAAGAGCTTCTAATCATTTTCTAGTTTTTCTTTTTGAGGTGTTTTGTATATCTTTACCAAAACAAATTAGCTTACTATTACAGAAGCTATTTAAAACATAGAACTTATGAGAAAATGGATTTTGCCAATTGGATTTGTCTTGGTTTCTTTCGCTACAATTGCGCAAGACAAAGTCAAGAATTCTGAAAACAGTACGTATGAATTTACAAAACAAGTTCATCTTGATGCCACCCCGGTGCAAAGTCAAGGTTATACAGGAACTTGTTGGAGTTTTTCAGCGTTGTCATTTTTTGAATCAGAAATGATTAGAAAAGGAACGAAAAACCCCGCTCCATTATCAGAAATGTTTGTAGCAAGAAAAGCATACGAAGCCAAAGCGGATAAATACATTCGCATGGATGGAAAGTCAAATTTTTCTGAGGGAGGTGCTTTTCATGATATTCCGTTTGTGATAAAAAATTACGGGATTGTTCCTGCAGATGTTTACAAAGGTTATAATCCTGGGACAGAAACATACGATCACAGTGAAATGTACACCGTTTTAAATGGCGCTATGGAAGGAGTTTTGAAACATGTTCAACAATTAGATGGAAAAGCTCTTTCTCCAACTTGGAGAGCTGCTTTGGGTGGAATTTTGGATGCATATTTGGGGAAAGACATTCAAGAGTTTGATTTCAATGGTAAAAAATATACACCAAAATCTTATGCTGCTTCTTTGAATTTAAATATGAATGATTATGTTTCAATCACTTCATTCACAAATCACGACGCTTATAGCGAATGTCAATTGGCAATTCCAGACAATTGGGGAAATGGAAAAAGTTACAATGTTGGATTGTCAGATTTAATGACGATTGCTGAATATGCATTGAAAAATGGTTACACGATTGCCTGGGGTGCTGATGTTTCGGAAAAAGGATTCAGTTTCAGAGAAGGAATTGCGCTTGTGCCAGAAGATCCATCAACAATTGAAGTGAAAGGAAGAGACAATAAAAACTTCTCGGATCCAGGAGCAGCAAAGTCCTCTAATGCATTTTTAACTCCAGTGAAGGAGATAAAAGTTACGCCAGCACTTCGTCAAGAAGGATATGACAACAAAACAACCACTGACGATCATGGCATGCATATTACAGGATTATATAAAGATCAAAATGGCACTCGTTACTTGTTAGTCAAAAATTCATGGGGAACAAGCAACTATCCAGCTGGATATTTATATGTTTCTGAAAATTATTTTAATTTAAAAACAATCAATATTTACTTGCACAAAGACGCTCTACCAAAGGAAATCCGCTCTAAAATTCAATTATAACTAAAACTATAATATTAATTGTTTAAAACTTAATTTATGAAAATCAGCATTTTATTAAATTTTTAGTTAAGTTTGTGTCCAAATACTGATATACTGATGAATAAATTAACCACTGCAGAGGAGCAAGTAATGCTTCGTCTGTGGAAATTAGACAAAACTACTGTAAAAGAAATCGTTGAAATGTACGATGAACCAAAACCAGCTTACAATACAACTTCAACGATTGTTAGAATTTTAGAAAGGAAAAATTTTATTAAACACAAGACTATTGCCAGAGGTTTTATATACTCAGCAAAGGTAACTCGGGAAGAATACCGGAGTTATTTGTGTGAAAATTTACTGGAAAATTATTTTGACAGCGAAAGAAAAGATGTAGTTTCTCATTTCAATAGTAACAGCTCATTGAGTGAACTATTGTAACTCTTCAAAAGACAACGGCAGGTATTATTACCTGCCGTTTTTTTTTGCACATGCATTTGTTAAAAATCAAATCTATCTGCTTTCCTAAAAAAATAGTATTTTTATACCAAAATAAGGAAAAATGGGATGTACCAGTTGTAGCTCAGGAGGTGGAACTCCAAAAGGCTGTCAAAATAATGGAACCTGTAGTTCTGGTGGATGTAATAAATTAGGTGTATTTGATTGGTTGGGAAACATGCAGTTACCCGGTGGTCAAGCACCATACGACATAGTTGAAGTTCGCTTCAAAAACAGTAGAAAAGCTTTTTACCGAAATAATAAAGATCTAACCTTACAGGTTGGCGATGTTATTGCAGTAGAAGCAAGTCCAGGCCATGATATTGGTGTGGTTTCTGTAGTTGGAGAACTCGCCAGAATACAAGTTAAAAAGAAGACGCCAAACTTCAAACCAATGGAGGCGAAGAAGATTTTTCGAATTGCCAATCAAGACGATATCGATAAATGGACACGTTCTAGAGAACTCGAAAAAGAAGTGATGTATCAATCGCGCACTTTGGCTCTGAATCTAAATCTGAACATGAAAATTTCAGATGTAGAATACCAAGGAGATTTGTCAAAAGCGACGTTTTATTATACATCAGATGATCGAGTAGATTTTCGTCAATTGATAAAAGACATGGCGGATAATTTCAAAATCAGAGTTGAAATGCGCCAAATTGGTTCGCGACAAGAAGCTTCTCGTTTAGGCGGAATTGGCTCTTGTGGACGTGAATTGTGCTGTTCAACTTGGTTAACTGATTTCCGTTCAGTTTCGACCTCGGCGGCGCGCTATCAGCAATTATCCTTGAATCCTCAAAAATTAGCGGGTCAATGTGGTAAGTTAAAATGCTGTTTGAATTATGAATTGGACATGTATTTAGATGCAATTAAGTCTTTTCCAGCCGTTGAGAACAAACTTTACACTGAAAAAGGGGCTGCTTTTCACGTTAAAACGGATGTATTTAAACGTTTAATGTGGTACATGTATGAAGGCGGTTCTGGACTTATTGGGCTTTCGCCTGAGAGAGTTGCTGAAGTGAGAGAGTTAAACATCAACAAATTGAAACCGCAAGATCTGAAGGATTTTTCTCACAAAGAGGAAGTGATCGCCGAACCAGATTATGAAAATGTGGACGAACAAGATAGTTTGAATCGTTTTGATAATACCTTCAAAAAGAAGAAAAAGAAGAAACCAAATAGACCTAGCGGACAATCTGCAAATCCAAATCAGTCGATTGCTGCAAATGGAAATCAAGAGGTGAAATTGAATACTCCTCGGCCAAATCAGAATTTAGGTCAGAATCCAAACCAGAATGTCAATCAAGTTCAAAATGAACAAGTAAAACCGGTTCAATTGAATGCTGATGGGACAAATATGGCTCCAAGGAAAAACAAAAAACGCAGGCCGCCAAGAAAACCAAATCCTGACGGGAATAGTAATAATGTATCTGGAAATGTGGAGTAAAAATGCAGGAATTGCTCTCAGTTTACTGTTGCTTTTATTAAGCTGCGGAGAGCAACCTATGTTTGAAAAATCGTATTCTTTCAAAGGTAATTCTTGGTCACAAAAAGTGAAGCCTGCTTTTAAAATAGCCATTGAAGATACCACCAAGGCATATAATTTTACCATCACTTTTAGGGTAACAACGGATTATGCCTACAATAACGTTTGGTTTTATTTGAATACAAAAACGCCAGATGGAAAGACAGCTAGAGAACCTTTTGAGATTAAAATAACCAATCCAGATGGAACTTGGGCTGGTGTTAAAACCGGAACAGTTGTTGAGACGGATTTGAACTTCAACAGGCGAAAATTACCAAAAAAAGGAAATTATTATTTTACACTGGAACAAGGTGTAACGATGAATAAACTGGATGAGGTTTTAGATGTTGGACTTAGAGTTGAAGAAACAAAATAAATAAAAAGAGCAGATTAATTAGTCTGCTCTTTTTGTTTAAATTCGATTTTACATTTAGTATATTGAATACTAAAAAACTATCTTCTTCTGCGTTTCAATAATGCGTATTGCAAATTTGTGTAAGAAAGTGAAAATTCCAATGAGCCACCTTTGTATGCTCGTCTGAGCTGAGAAACAGTGACATCATAAGAGATGCCAAATTTAAGACCTTTCCAATCAACAGACACTCTCGGAATAATCGCATCTTTTATCCGCATAAACATTCCAAATCCAAAATAAGCATCTCTGGAAAACCCGGTGATTTTTGAGCCTGTGCTGAATCTATATCTTCCCATTCCACCTAAAATCGTTTCTAAATGTGGCCCTTGAATAAACTGCACCGCACTTAAGTCGTAAGACCAATCTGTTCCTTGAATGTCTTGAGAATAAGCAGTGTGAAATACAAATTTAGAATACAATCTATCGAAAGCAATGCCATTGTATTTGAAAGTTGGTTGATTGACATGATATACTGCGCCACCCAGTTCAAATTTCATTTTATTGTTTCTTCGAAATGTAGCTTGTTCGGAATCATATTGATAATATAATCCTGAAGAAATATCTGCATATTTGAAGCTACTCACATTGGCATTTTCTCCGCTTGCAAGCGATGCATCAAAAACATTGCCATTGATTTGACTTTCGAAGAAGACACGACTTAAATCCGCAGAACGATTTGCAAATCCTCCTTGAAGGCCAGCTGACAATGTGTGACCACCTCCAATAGGTAAAATTCCGCTCAAAGAAAGAGCACCTGACTGCGTTCCAAATTTAGAATCACCCCCAATATCATTGTAAAAAAACATCCCCAAACCAAGATGCGCTTTGTCGTTGCGTTGTGTTTTGAAGAAATTGACATCACAAGCCAGAGAAGAGGTGCTGAATTGCGTATTTGCTCCTAACCATTGATTTCTTTGATTTATTTGTACACGTTCCCAACCGTTATATACACCTGTAGCACCGGGATTGATCAACAAAGGTGTTTCTGCAGTTTGAGAGAAATGGATATCTTGAGCTGTTGCTTGAAATCCACTGATGATGGCGAAAATTGCGAATATTTTTTTCATTTTTAGCGGATTAAAGTGATATTTCCAGATTTCAATTCCGCTTTTCCATCTTTGTAAACGATTTCAAGCATGTAAGCATAAATACCAGGATTCAGCGCTTTTCCTTTGTAATTTCCATCCCAACCAAATCCACTTTCATTGGTTTCAAACATTTTATTTCCCCATCTGTCGTACACAGATATTTTAAATATTTTCACGTCATTTCCCGCAAAAACACGGAATAGATCATTGTTGTTATCACCATTTGGCGAAAATCCGGTGGGCACTAAAATTCCTGGGTTGCAAGTTAATCCAACGTTGTTTGGATCACAAGAGTCTAGAGGATTGGTGTTGTTATTCACCTCTGTTCCATCGTTTATTCCGTCTCCATCAGTATCAGGATTGTTTGGATCTGTTCCGATAATTCCTTCTTGCGCATTAGAAATGCCATCACCGTCAGTATCAAGCGTGCATTCTGGCAAAGTACTAACTGGATCACAAGGATCAAGTGGATCAGAGCCATTTGTAACTTCCACACCATCATTAATTCCATCGCCGTCAGTATCAGGATTGTTTGGGTCAGTTCCAATCACTGTTTCATTTGGATTCGTTATTCCATCGCCGTCTGAATCACAATTTGCAGCATTTAAATTTGGACTACAGGGATCCAATGGATCAGAGCCGTTTGTTACTTCTGTGCCATCATTGATTCCATCTCCATCTGTGTCCGGATTTGTAGGATCGGTTCCGATCGTTGCTTCGTCTGTGTTTGTAATTCCATCACCATCTAAATCTGGATTATCCATGATGAAAAATGCCACAATGTTTTCAGGTTGCAAGATATTCATGCTGTTGGTGTCTACAGTAATTCCCGTGGCTAATGGACCAACTGTATATTCCCAGTGGTCAAATGCATAACCTAACAAAGGTCTCGCAACTAAATTGGTTGCAACTCCTCCAAAATAGGATGCCGACCAAGGATAATTTGGTGCCCAAATAGAATTTACTTTTACTTCCCCAGAAAGCACTGGACTTACATCCACAGTGATAGCATAAGGACCTGTCAAGTTATAGCAACCTGTCAAGCCTTGATTTAATGCAACACATCTAGCGTCTATAAAATCATATAAATCTTGCACGTTTGCCTGCCATTCAGCCATGCTTCCTCCCCAACGCGCAATTTGCCCTGGCATTTCTGGAGTGATTTGGGTGAGCATACTGTCAAGTAAAAAGTTCAAATATTGACATGAAAAATGGGTATTCAATAAATCAGCATATCGGGCAATGTAATATTGCTCAACAACTGGATTTTCATTGATTAATTTTTGTAAAATCGCTGTATGACCTTGACCCCCCGGATCCGGAAGTGCTTCCACGTTGCATGGATCAGCATTGGCAGAGGCGTCAGGAATTCCAGTGTAATTAATATAGTGACCAAATGTAGCGTCCATATCCCAAAGTGTGTAACGCCATTTTTTGTGCTGACCAAGTGTATCCATTCCTCTCCACCAAGCAGTATTCCAATTTAGCCAATCTTGGCAAACTGTGTAGGAATTGATGCAGAAATAATCCACCAAAGATTCCCAGTTTAATTGGCTGTCAACATAAGCGAAATTGGTCGCGTTGCCCATGTTATTCGTTTGAATGTAAGATTTTAAAGCATTCCAATCATTCAATGCATTTGGCGCACCAAATTCTTCCCAAGTTGCACCCCAAGTTTTCAAATATTGCAAGTGATATTTATCTTGGTTGTCGTAATATTCAGTAAAATCTGAATCATCCGCTTTTTCTCTCATGTCATAAACTCCCCAATAAACGCCATTCACATAAACCACACAAGGTTTCCATGTTCTTTCATCTAATTTCAAATCAGCTTTTTGCGAAAGTGTATGAACAAATGCATCTCGAATATGAGTTGCGCCATTTTCAAAAGGATAATTGTCACTCGCTCCTGCTTTAATGATTAATCTTTGAAATGAAGATCTTGGTGTTTCAGGAAAAATCTGATGATTAATTGCATCATTATAACCAAATTGATCTTTCATAATGAAATCAAATCCTCTTTGATTGTATGACCAAGAATCGTTTCCATGCTTGTTGAATTCGCCTTCTCCTGCATCGACAAAACTATTGTCAGACTCATACATTTCGAAAAATCCTTGTGGAGAAATTCCTGCATTTCCATCCAATAATGTTTGAACACTATTGTTGCCAAAACCAGCAACTGATAAAACTGGAATCGTATGATCTACATTGATAAAAAAAGTTCCTGATTTGGTAAAACTAGGTTCGTTGGCAGAAAACGCCTTTGCGCGCAAAACTTTGGTTGAAGCGATGTTTATTGGGCCTGAATAAAGTGGAGAGGTTGTTGTTGGCACAGATCCATCAAGTGTGTATCGTATGGTTGAACCTGCGTCTGGACAAGCGATTGTTACAATTTGAGCACCAGGATAAAAACCTGGATTAACACTAAAAGTTGGCGTTGTTGTATAAAAATTAGCTGCGCCAACATTGGAAGCATTAGGGGTAGGATTTAAAAATAATTTCCAAACCCCTGATCCATTAGTTTGTCTTCCAACAGAATGATCATTTTTAGTTAGATGAATCATTTTTATTGAGTCTTTTACAGTTAAACCAGCATCGGAAAGTATAATCCATTCATTTTTGGTTTGAGTCAACCTGAAATTTGGATGTAATTCATTTCCAGATACTAAATCTCTACCTGTACAAAACACCATTAAAAAACCATTGGCTGGAATTGTGCCAGAAGGAACTGTCCATTTGCCAAGATTTGTTGACTTGTCAGACAAAAAATAGCCCGTTAAATCTACAGGTGAAGCTGAAGTATTGAATAATTCAATCCAATCTTCGTTTTGTCCAAAAGCATCAGTTGGCCCTGTGATATTTGAACAAGAATATTCATTTATAACAATTTGACTGAATAAATTAGATGTAAAGAGTAAAAGGGCAATTGATAAAAAAACACGCACCATCATAGTTGGAGAATTGAAAATGAAACAGAAATTGACTCAATATTAACAAAAAATAAACATAAATTTAACCTTAGACGGATATTTATTATAAGTAGTTGTTTGGAAATGTACGGATTTTCATAATTTTAGGGTACTTTTAATGACTTAAAAATTCAATTTTTCTATGAAAAAAATAATTTTCTTCCTCAGCATATTTACTTTCCTTGTTTTAATTTTTTCCTGTAATAAATCAGCTGGTCAAGGTGGTACATCAATAATAAAGGGAAAAATATATATTCAAAAATACAATGTTTCAGGAACTGCAATTACTGCAGAATATTTCGCTCAAGACGTTGACGTTTATATAATTTATGGAGCTGATGGAACGTATTTCAATGATAAAATTGCAACTAGTTACGATGGTAGCTTCGAGTTTCCATTTTTAGCAAAAGGAAAATACCAAATATTTGTATACAGTAAGTGTTTTTACACACTAGAAAACCCTTGTCCAAGCGGGAAAGAATCAATTCTGGTTTCAAGCGAAATAACAAAAAATAAATCAACTGTAGATGTTGGTACAATTACCATCAAAGACTAAGCATGAAAAGTAGATTGTTTGCAGGCTTTTTGTGTTTTGGCGGGTTCGCTTTTGCACAAGTTGTTCCCCAAACTTGGTTGAGTGGCGCTGTAAATAGAAAATTAACTCCAAAAGTTGCCGCCTCTGCATCTTTAGATTTACGTTTGTACGATTTTAGCGCGCCGGGCACAATTTTTCCACAACTTTCTTTGTCGTATAAAATTATTGATGGAGTTAAAATTTCTGCTGACTACAGAATGCTTTTCAAAGAAAATCAATATCGAAATTATGTTTTTGGCAATAGACTGAACTTCAATATTGAGTTTAAAGCTAAATACAAATATATTGATCCTTCTTTCAGACTTAGATATCAATCTACTTTTGGAACTTTGCAGACAGTTGGAAATTATTCCCCTGAATTTGATCAAGCCATTCGTTTAAAACCCTCATTGACTTTTCATTTGAGTAAAAATAGCAGATTTACACCAGCAGTTTCTGGAGAGTGGTTTTACAGTATGTCCAACAAAGAATTGGGGAAAAGATTTACCAAATATCGTTTAGCACTCGGAGCCTCCTACAATTTAAAAGGCCCAAAAAGCTTGGATGTGAAATATATTTTTGGAAAAAGTATCAATTTGCCGAAGAATGAAACGGAGCACATTTTGTCTTTGACCTATAATTACGATTGGGAAAAATTAACACCAGAAGAAAAAACCAAACGCGCGAAAGAAAAGGCTAAAAAGAAGTTGAAAAAACATCCTGAATTGGAAACCGAAGAGTGAACTTAGCTCAGTACATCATTTCGTTGACTATCGAGTTTTATCAAAACAAACATCATCACTGAAAATGACATCATGGAGGAACCACCATAACTGAAGAAAGGCAATGGAATCCCAATAACTGGAGCAAATCCAATATTCATCCCAATGTTGATGGCAAAATGATAGAAAATAATCATCGCCACAGAATAGGCATAAACTCGGTTGAATCTTGATTTTTGTCGCTCAGCAATAGTGATGATGCGAATGAGCATAAACATGAATAAAAACATGATAACCAGACTACCAGCAAACCCCCATTCTTCCGCCAAAGGACAAAAAATAAAGTCGGTCTCACTTTCAGGAACGTGATTTGATTCCACACTTGCTAAACTGGCATTTTTATATCCTTTTCCAGTTAAACCCCCAGAACCAACTGCTGCCATGGCGCGATTTCTGTTATAATCGTCACCATTTGGGTCTTCTCGCATTCCCAAAAACAATTCAATGCGCTCTTTTTGGTGAATTGCCAATCCTTGAAAACCAACATTTACTGTCGTTGAAATTCCAGCAGCCATAATGAATCCAATCAACACGATCACAGTTACTTTACCGCGATCTCTTTTTGATGAAATCCATCGCAAAATAAAGTAAGAAAACAACGCTAAAAAGAACAATGAAATCAAAACGCCATAAAAACCTGGAATTTCTAATCCCGGCCAGAATTCAAAAGTGAGCACATTATTACTCATTAACAAAGTGATAAGCGACAAGAACACAACTGCAAATAAAATCGGAATAAAGTGACTTCCCACCCACGTGCTTTTGAACTTTATGCCAGGAATAAGATTGACTAATTTTAAGACAATTGGATCATAAGTCAAACCTTCGCGGTACATGACAAACAAAAACGAAGTGAAAACCACAAACGATCCCGCATCAGGTTGCATTAGGATTAATATTACTGGCCCGAGCAAAATGATGTTTGCAATAATCACTGTTTTTACATTTTGTTGATTGACATTTAGACCATTAATGTATCTGCTCAGCGCGATGGCTGTTCCAATTTTAGCAAATTCCGCCGGTTGAATTCCGAGTGAACCGAAGCCTAGCCAAGCATGAGCACCGTTTACGGCAGGCATAAAAAGTACGAGAACCAGCATGCCAATGCAAAACAAATAGATTGGAATAGCAAATTTTCTGTAAATATCGGAATCTATTAAAAAGACAATAATTCCCAGAAACAGCGAAAATCCAATCCACAAAATTTGTTTGCCATATTTCTGCGAAAAATCAAAGAAATTAGGATGATCTTCGTTGTAGGCAACGGAATAAACATTGGCAACTCCCATGCCAAGCATTAGGAAAAGGACGATTAGTAAACCCCAATCTACGTTTGATGTCAGCGATTGATTTCTACTCATTTTCCTCTTTTAGCTACGTTCATCAAATTTGCTTCTAAAATGCGTTTCTCTTTTTCAGGGTCTGAAATTTTATTTTTCAAATATTTTTCAATCATCAAACTGGCGATTGGAGCTGCCCATGTTCCGCCTGCTCCTGCATTTTCAACATAGACAGAAATTGCTATTTTTGGTTTGTCCATCGGAGCAAATGCAATGAAAACGGAGTGATCTTCTCCTTGCGGATTTTGCGCTGTTCCCGTTTTTCCACAAATGATGATGTCTTCCAATCTTGCTCTTCTCGCTGTTCCTCCGCCCTCATTTACAACGCGTCTCATTCCTTCAATTACGGGGTCAAAGTGCTGAGATTTTACCATTGTATAGTTTTTCTTTTTGTAAATAGGTTTTGGACCTTGTCTTCCGATTGATTTTACAAAATGGGGAGTATAAAACCAACCTCTGTTGGCAATTAAAGCGGCGATATTTGCCATTTGTAACGGCGTCACTTTTACTTCTCCTTGTCCGATTGAAATAGATCGAATCGTTGAAAATGCCCATTGATGATGTCCATAAGGACGTTTTTTGGAAGGAAATTCATTGTCGTAATAATTTGGATCAGGAATCAATCCACTGCGAATTCCCGGAATATCGGTATCTAATTTATGTCCCAAACCAAAACTTTGCATGTATTTAGACCAAATTCGCAAACCCTCTTCAGCATCTGCATATAATCCTTTTTTTCGTCCACCTTGAATAATTCGTCTAACTGCTTGGTAATAATATGGATTACACGACATTTGAACTGCTTCCATGATATTTCCTGCGTTTGGATGATTGTGGCAACCTACCAAACTTTTATTGCAAGGAAAACCAGTATTTATTGTGATTGCGCCTTCTTGCAAACCAATAACGGATTGCAAAAGCTTAAAAATCGAACCAGGAGGATATTCAGCTTGCAAAGGTCTTGGATAAAGTGGTTTGTCTTTGTCGAGCAACAACCGCGGATAATTCTGAGAGGTTGCGCGCCTTCCAACAAATAAATTCGGATCAAATGTTGGTGCAGAAACCATGGCTAAAATTTCTCCCGTTGAAGGTTCAATCGCCACAATACAGCCTCTTTTATTGACCATCAATGACTCGCCATAAGCCTGTAAATCAATATCGACGCTCAGGTTTGGCACAGGGCCTTGTTTGGCGGTTGTATCATATTTTCCATTTGCATAAGGCTCAATGGCGTTGTTCATGGCGGAAGTTACGATGTAATGAACGCCTTTTCTTCCGCGTAAATCTGTTTCGTAAAATCTTTCCAAACCAGCGCGACCAATATTGTCACCAGAGCGGTAAAAGCGATCTTCTTCCACTTCTTCTCCATTGACCTCGCTTACATATTCCAAAATATTCGCAGCATTGGCAAAAGGATAACTTCTCATGCTGGTGATTTCCTCATAGAATCCCGGAAAATTTCCTAAATATGGCGCAATTACGGCCATTTCTTCAGTGGTCATTTCCTTCACGAAAGCATATTTTCTCATTTTTTGATAACGAGGAACATTTCTCACTTTCGTTTTTGGATTTTTGTCGAAGCCTTCTTCGTAGTAGATTTCTTTGAATCGATATTTGACTTTTTTAGGTGTCCAACCAATCAATTTTGCAAATGCGACAGTATCAAAATGTTTGATTTTTTTTTCGCACATCATGAGGTTGTAATACGTTTTGTTGATGACAATTTTTTTGCCATTGCGGTCCTTCACAATCCCTCGAGGCGGCACTGCAACATGCCTTTTTTCAGCAATTTCTTGCGCGCGAAGTGTCCAACTATCATCCACTACTTGCATGTAAAACAAACGAATAGAATAAATCACGCCAATGACCAAGAAAAAAATGAGAATAACGTATCTTCTGGCATCTGTATTCATGAACCGACTGTTGAGCGCATGGCGCCGCTTATTTTAAAATGATTTATTAATTGCTGTTTTAGAATGATTTTTCTTATGGCGAAAATGAATTCTATTACAAAAGTAAGACGAATAAAAATAGAATGAAAACAATATCGAAATTCAAATTTAAAAAATCAGAAAAAAATAGAAATTGCGCCAAAAAGTCCATCTTTTTCAATGGTTAAAATTCGTTAAATCACTAAAATTTGAAATTTAAGTTTGTAAATCTAAAAAAAGGATGTATCTTTGTGTCACGATAAAAAATAAACTTATTTGTTTTTAGCGTTTAGAGTGCGAGGTGGAGCAGTTGGTAGCTCGTCGGGCTCATAACCCGAAGGTCGCTCGTTCGAGTCGAGTCCTCGCTACAAAAGGTAAAAGGTTGCTAATTTTAGCAACCTTTTTTTTTGTGGGTAAAAAATCATGTTGCCATAAAAATTTTGAGAGAAATTGACTCAAATTAATTTCCTTAATTTTCATTTTGTGATTTCAAAAAAGCTCGTAAATTTTGTTTAGAAAAACACTTCTATGCAATCATTTCAGTACAGAGTATAGTTTGGCATGGTATATTATCCAATCAATCACCTGCCGCCATGCAGACAGAAACACGGAGATTAAACGCTCAAAGTTCTTCAAAGAATAAGAAAAGCAGCGATTAATAGCGCAAATTAGAAGATGCTAAAAATACCAGTTAATCGGATTTCATAAAAATGAGCAGAATTTAAATAATATTGTCGAGTAATGTTGAAAAGACATTTTTTTTGAGATACCAATAAACTTTTTTTTAATAAATTTGTTTTGAAATTGTTTGCAGGGTAAAAATTTGTTTTATGAAAATAATTTTAGTGTCAATTTTCTTCGTTATTTTTGGATTTTGCTGGTCCCAACAATTAGAGTTCCTATATACGAATCAACAACTGAATGTTTATAACAGTTTATCAAACGACACTCCCCTTTTCACACAAAACTTTGATGATCAGGTATCCGCTGCAATTCCAATTACACCCTTTACTATCGGAGGACAAGCATACAATAGCCTTTTTGTAAGCGCCAATGGATTTCTAACTTTGGGTCAGGCTGCCAGTATTACTAATTATAACCCCATTTCTCAGCCCACGGGAACACCTGTAATGGCTCCATTTGCATGCAACCTGGAGAGTGCCAATAACAATGCAAGAATAAGTTATCAAATTGTAACTAGTTTTAATAATGTGCCAACAAGTATCATAATTCAATGGGAGAATGTGAGGAGAATAGGTATGCAAGGCGAGTCTTTTTCGTTTCAAGCTAAACTCAACTTTACCACCTATATCTTGCCTGGAATTGAGTTTGTATACGGTGATTATTCTTCTTTTAATAGCACCCAAACTCCAATTGAAGTAGGGATTCGAATTGGAACGGGAAATGCACCTACCGATTTTCAAAATATCCAAGTCAATAATGGCAATACCTGGTTGCCGCAACAATTTGGTACGAATGTTAATTCAGCTTGTTTATTTCCATCTGCAAACGGTTCCGCAGGTGTACCACCTTCAGGGATGACGCATCAATGGTATCTTCTTTACAATAATAATCAACCAGTGGTGAACACTTCTCCCATTTGTAATCAGGATGGAAATGTGGTTATTTATTCCAATTATGACGGCGGAACTCTTAATATCAACTGCGACCAAAACATCCCCAACCTAAAAATTGGAATTTGTACGTATGAACCTGTAATCGTAAATATAGACGGCCCATTTGCTGGAAACATAACAGAAGTCTTGTACGCAGGTTTTAATTCAAATCAAAATAACAATAATTGCGGATTGGGAAATTTTACAACAAGTATCTCCGGTGTGAATCCTGCATTGGTTCAAATACTAACTGCACCGCCTCTAGAATACTCGCCAACTCATCAAAATGGACAAGCCTTTACAAGCAGTTTAATGGTTGGAGTTAGCGGACAATGCGATACCATTTATTATGCTGGCGGAGGAAATACTCCCGATGAAGTGGTCGCTTATTTCTTAAATGCGTTTAATGGAAATTTGCGATTTCATCATACGCAATACAATTGTTGGCTAACTGAAATCTACGATTTATCCGATGGTGGAACGTGTTGCACCAATCCATTTGTGACTATACCAAATTGGCAGATTTCTATTTCGAATGATACTTCTGTCTGTTTCGGTGAAAATTTAACTCCCGCCTTACTTACTAATACAGGTGGCATAGCTCCATTCACTTACCAATGGTCGTTTAATGGGAATGTGGTTAGCAATGATGCTCAATTTACCTTTCAACCTCAAACAAGTGGAACAGCCTGTTTAATTATTACAGATGCAAATGGTGATACACTCTCTGAATGCCTGAATATCACAGTTGCTCCGCAGGTCAATCCGCAATTTTCATTTCTTGATACACTTCTTTGTTTCCCGGAGTATTTTACGGTAATAAATGAAACAAATCAAAACACCTTCAACTCGCAAACTTGGCTTGTTAATGATGTGGCATACCCTGGTGAAGAAATATTTGTTTTTAGTCCTACCCAACCCGGAACTTATTCCATAGAACTTCAAATGACTAATTCATTTGGCTGCGTATATGATACTCTCATTTCGAATACATTCATTTCTCTTACATCACCACAAGCTGATTTTTCAGCATCAACTACAATTGTGCAAGTAGACCAACCTCTGGTATCTTTTACTGATCAATCCTCTGGCGAGATAAGTTCATGGAATTGGACGTTTTTTGTTTGGCCTTCGGAAGTGACAAGCACTGAACAAAATCCCCAGTTTTCATTTCCAAATGACGTAGGAGCAGATTATCAGGTTCAATTGATTGTAAGTAATACCGCTGGTTGCGCGGATACGATTTTTGGAACTATTACAGTTTTTGAAAATTATACATTATTTGTTCCGAACTCTTTTAGTCCAGACGGAAATGAATACAATAACTTGTTTAAGGTCTCTGGATACGGAATTGACCCGTATAACTTTCTTTTAGAAATTTACAACCGTTGGGGTGAATTGATTTTTGTTTCAAAAGATCCAGAAATAGGATGGGATGGAAGTTATGGCAACACAGGAGAAATATCGCCAATTGGAACTTACACTTACAAGCTAAATTACAAACTTAAAAATCAGGAACAGTCCAAAGTTATTTCTGGTCATGTAAATTTAATTCGATGAATCAAACGATCTCACTCATATTTCTGATCTTTTTTGGCGCTTCATTTGCCCAAAAAGAGGCCAATGTTTGGCATTTTGGAATAGGTAACAGCTTGGATTTTAATAGTGGGTCTCCCGTACAAACCTCAGGCAGTCAGATGTATACTAACGAAGGATGTACCTCCTATTGTGATGAAAATGGCAACTTGCTTTTCTATTCAAAT
>Ga0114967_10000694_pt1 | contig 28805 bp, 21 predicted proteins | sample M_130628_MF_Meta_FD_92639 | JGI IMG/M metagenome (GOLD analysis project Ga0114967, IMG submission 92639) | Freshwater microbial communities from Lake Montjoie, Canada to study carbon cycling - M_130628_MF_MetaG | ecosystem: Environmental > Aquatic > Freshwater > Lake | place: Lake Montjoie...
AAGTGTGCAGCGGCTCACAAACACGACAAGAAGAAATAATCCCGTCTCTTAAGGGCACCCCCGCGTCTCGATGGCGCGGGTTTTTTTTTGGAGAATTAATTCAAACCCGCGACGCCAATGCTGCCTGACTTTTCTCGAATACTTCCTTGTGCAGAGAATTCCCATGGGCATCAATCGTGACCACGGCAGGAAAATCTTTGATCTCCAATTCCCAAATGGCTTCCGGCGCACCGAACTCGTCCTTGAGATAGACGTTGCGAACTTTCTTCACGCACTCCGCCAGCACTTGCGCGGCGCCGCCGATGGCGTGCAGATACACGCAGCCGTATTCCTTGCAAGCCGCAAGCGTTTTGTCGCCCATGCCGCCTTTGCCGATGACCCCTCGCAATCCGAAATCGCGGATGATCTGCCACTGATAAGGCTCTTCTCGAATGGAAGTTGTCGGGCCAGCGGCAGTGCATTTCCATGAACCATCAGATTGTTGCATCATCACGGGGCCGCAATGATAGATGATGCCATCTTTCAAACTCACGCCCGGCGGGAGCTTGCCGCCTTCATGCAAATACTTGTGAATCGCATCGCGCCCGGTGAATACAACGCCGGAGATGAAGACTTCATCGCCGACTTTGAGCGCCCGAATCTTTTCGTCTGTGAATGGAAAGCTGAGTGAGATCATAAATTCTTCCACGATAATCGCAGGCGTAGTCTAAGTGGTGGAATGCAGCGGAGCAATATCCTGCTCCGCCAACTTCCGGTGCGCGACCATGAACCGCTTCACTCGCGCCGGATCAACTGCGCGCGCCCAATGACCGCCTTGCTTGAATTCCGAGCCGACGATGAAGCCGTCCGCCGTAGAGAAGAATAATTTTAGATTCACCGCCGTCGCGCCTGAACCGAGATATACCGGCAGATGCGTTTTCTTTTTCACCGCGAGCATGTCGAAGCTTCGTGGCGCATCGCCCGTAACCAGACCGGTCACGATCACAGCATCGCCGCGCATGAATTCTACCGCGTGAGCCGTCTCACCAATGTCCACGTCCGCAGTGATGGCATGTGAGCTGTGTTTCTTTTTGATGTCAGTCCAGACTTGAACCCCATCCGCGCCAATGTTGCGACGGTAACGAAGCAGTTCAGCGGCGGAAGATTCGATGATGCCCTCGTCTGCCACATGCGCGAACGCAAAACCTTCTGCACGGATGAAATCCAATCCTGCAGCGTGCGCCACGGCCATCGCTTCAAGATTTGCGCCAGCCAACACTTGCACGCCGCAGGGCAAACCGCTCCCCTGCTTCACCGCCCGCGCAATAATCGCCATGCTCGCAACAATCTCCGGTCCGACGCGTCCACGCAGATACGGTGTGTCGTGCATGTTCTCCAACATTACTCCGTGAACTCCGGCGGCACGGAATATTTTTGCGTCGTTCAACGCCTGCTTCTCGATCTGCGAGAGAGAAAACCTGTTCACAGGCGTGCCGGGTAATGCCGCGAGATGCACCATGGCTATAACAGGCTTTGTCACCGAGAACAGTGCGGTTCGAGATGTCATGATGATATAAGCTTAGTAAGCGGCGACTTAAAACCAAGCGCAGACAAACGGTCAACTTCCCTTTGCTAGTGAATTTCGACTCACCCACACCAACCGCAACCCCTCAAGTGTGAGGTTTGGTTCGACGGCTGAAATCTCCGGCAACTTCGACGCGATCAACTTTGCGTAACCACCCGTCGCAACGACAGGCAGACACTTCGCCTTCAGCTCGTGTTTCAATTCGCGAATCAACTCGCGAACCAAACCGCGATAGCCGTGAACAGCGCCCACAAGCATCGCGTGTTCAGTGCTTTTGCCGATGGCCGATTTAACCTCGTGGATTTTGATGCGCGGCAACAAAGCAGTTTTCTCGTGCAAATATTCCGTCATCGCTGCCAGGCCTGGCGCGATAATGCCACCAACGTAATTACCCTGCGCATCCACAACATCAAACGTTACCGCGGTGCCAAAATCCACCACGACCGAGGGCGCACCAAAGTGATGCCTCGCGGCCACAGCATTCGCCAAACGATCAGGGCCAATCGATTTCGGCTTAGGATAATCAATGCCCACGCCGCGCAGAGTTTTTGACGTGAGTTCGATCGCTTGCAATTTGCAGAGTAAATGAATCACGTTCCGAACCTTCGGCGTCGCACACGGCACGACGCTGCAGATCGCCGCGCCTCCGAGCTTCGCTGTGCGGACGAATCGGGTGACTAGTTTTGCGGCGTCACCCTTGAGCCAAGCCGCAGTCGGGATGTCTGTGTGACGCAGCACTCGCTTCTCGTCCGCGAGCCCTATGTGCGTATTTGTATTACCGATGTCGAAGAGTAAGATCATTTGTCCAAACTCACGTCACCACCGATGACGCGTTCCAATCTTCCGTGTTCTGTGCGCAGCAGCAAAGCGCCGTCTTCATCGAGTGATTCAGCTCGTCCGCGCAATCGCCGTTCGCCGATGCCGACGGTCACTTGTTTGCCGATGGTGGCGCAATGCTCCTCCCACTCGTCGGCCACCGCGCCAAACCTCCCCGCGCAGATACGGGCGTAATCATGATCTAGTTCGCGCAAGATCTCCGTGGCTAGTTCCGCACGCTGAATCGGCTTGCCGTATTCGATACGTAATGACGTTGCAATTTTCCTCAGCTCAACGGGAAATTCAGTCGCAGTCACATTCACGTCCACGCCCACACCGAGTATGATGTGTTTCACGCGGTCCACCTCCGCGCTCAACTCGGTGAGGATGCCCACAACTTTCTTACCACTGATCAAAATGTCATTCGGCCATTTTATTTCGGGTTCGAGACCCGTGACCGAATGGATCGCCCGCCAGACCGCAGCGGCGGCGGCAACCGTGAGTTGAGTGGTTTCCTGCGGACGCAGATTCGGTCGTAGCAGAATTGAGAACCAAAGCCCCTTCCTCGCGGGCGAAGTCCAGACGCGACCAAGCCGTCCCCTCCCCTTCGTCTGTGATTCAGCGAAGACGACAACCCCTTCCTTCACGCCATCGCGCGCAAGTTTTTCAACGATATCGTTTGTAGAAGTCGTCTGCTCAAACACGCGGATGTCGCGCCCGATTAGTCTGGCTTTACCAAGTCGCGCGAGCAGATCGTCGGCATGCAAAACATCTGGCGTGCTGATGAGTCTATAGCCAAGCACCGGGCTGGCCTCGATTTCGTAACCGACTTTGCGAAGCTCCTCTACACGGGCCCAGATAGCAGCGCGAGTAAGGCCGAGACGTTGGGAAAGTTCTGCGCCGCACACGCCGCCATTCTCCGCCGCGCGGAGAGCCATGAGAATTTGCGTGTCAGTCGTCATCCCCGAAATGTAAGGACGCGGCAACACGGCGTCCAGCGTGGCGTGAGTCAACCTTGCTGCAATATGATTACATCCTTTGCGTACTCGCATCTTTGCGTTAAAACGTCGCGCGATGTTTGAACTTCTCAAGACCGACACCCACTCGAATGCGCGTTTGGGAAAACTGACTACCGCACACGGCGTGGTGGATACGCCAGTATTCATGTCCGTGGGCACACAAGGCAGCGTGAAGGCAATTGATCCCCGCGAACTGCGCGAGATGGGCACACAGATCATACTAGGCAATACCTATCATCTCAACCTCCGCCCTGGAATGGAAATCATCCGTGCCGCGGGAGGGCTGCACAAATTCATCAATTGGGATCTGCCGATTCTCACGGACAGTGGCGGTTTTCAGGTGTTCAGCCTCGCGAAAATCCGTAAGGTAAAGACGCACGGCGTGGAGTTCCGTTCGCATGTGGATGGCTCATTGCTTTTCCTAGGTCCTAAAGAAGCGATGGAAATCCAACGTACCCTAGGCTCAGACATAGCGATGGTGTTCGATGAATGTCCGGCGCACGACGCTCCCGCCAAAGAACAACGCCTAGCTGTCGAGCGAACAATCCGCTGGGCGCGCGAGTGTAAAGAACAACCCCGCGCGGACGGACAACTTGTGTTCGGCATCTGTCAGGGCGGAAGCAATCCGGCGCTGCGCGAGGAATGCGCAAAGGCCCTTGTGGCGATGGAATTTGACGGTTACGCCATAGGCGGCGTGAGCGTGGGCGAGCCTGAACCGGAGATGATGAAAGCAGTTGAACTCGCTGAGCCACATCTTCCAACGCACAAGGCGCGTTACGCCATGGGGCTTGGCACTCCGGCGCAGATGGTAGAGCTGATCGCTCGTGGCGTGGATATGTTCGATTGCGTACTGCCGACTCGCGTGGCTCGCAACGGTACCGCCTACACGCGCAAGGGCGCTATCGGGATCAAGGGCGCTGCTTACAAGATGGACTTCGGGCCGATCGAAGATGGGTGCGATTGTTTTGCATGCCGTAATTTCACACGCGCGTATCTGCGACACTTACTTCGAGTGAATGAAATCCTAGGCCTCCGCATGCTGAGCGTTCATAACTCTCACATGTATGTCAAGCTGATGGCCGACGTACGCGCGGCAATTGCGTCAGGAACTTTCTCGGAGTTTCGTCGCGAGTTCATCGCCGGGTTTGTGCCGTCGCAGAGAATTTTGTCGGCGCGTGCGGCGGCAAGCTTGGAGCAGTGAACGCTATTCGGCTTGGAGGTTATGGGCGGGCTTGATCAACAATACAACCACCACCGAAAGCAGCGCGATGCCGGCAAAAACACCAAAGATTGTGTTCAACGCAACGTTGCGATCTCGGAGCGCACCGAAGCCAACATCTGCGAATCCACCAAAGCTGATACTCACCAGGTTCATGATGCCGTAACCTGTGGCGCGCAGCTTGGGTCGCACAATCTGCGAGAGTATGGGCATGTTGTTGCCGTCGAAAAATCCCCAGCCAACACCGAACAACACGAGGGATGCGATGGCGAGTGAAAGCGAATGTAAGTTTGGCGCATTGCCCACGCCGAACAGTGCCGGGATGATCAACGCCATGCCGATGGCACTGACGTAAATGCGACCACGATCCGACTGATGCATCCATCGGTCCGCCAACCAGCCCCCAAAGAACGCGGACAAAATCGCCACCGCCTGCCAATACAATGTTGCGGACACACCTGCTTTACCCTGACTGATGTTGAAACTTTTTTGCAGGATGGCGGGCATCCAATCCCGCACCACCCAACCCGCCAATGCGGGCAGCGTGAAATAAAACACGAGCAGGATGAACGATTTATTACTGAGCAATTCGCAAACGGCAGTAACGACGCGTGTTTTTTTTTCGACATCAGAAGCCGAAATTTGTTTCGTTACATCGCGCAACACCATAAGCAACACTGGCGCATAAATGATTCCCACCAGTCCCGTCACGTTGAACATCCAGCGCCAGCCCAACGCAGGCGCATCCGCCACGTAGCCAGTGAAGCCGCCAAGAATCACGCCGCAGTAGATCCCCATCTGATGCAAGCCCGTCGCACGCGACCTCGTATTGCCGGTGTGATAATCCATAATCAACGCTAATGCCGCCGGGATATAGAACGCCTCGCTGACGCCCATCAACGTCCGCGTCCACAACAACCCGTCGTACATCGTCACATGCCCCGTCACGAACGTGATGACCGACCACGCGAAAAGACTCCCGCAGATGGTGAACTTGCGGCCAAAACGATCTGCGATATAACCGCCGACGGGACTGAGAAAAGCATAAACCCATTTGAACTGACCGAGCATCTGTCCCCATGCTTTCTCGTTGCTGAAACCTGTCACATCATTCATCACGGACGACTTCATCGCCGCAATCATCTGGCGATCCAGATAATTCAACAACGCCACCGGAACAAGCAGTCCGACGATGAGCCACGCGTAGCGACTGACGGATTTTTCCTGATTCATTTGCGTTGAAGGTTAGACAATTGTACGGAACAAGGACAACAAGGCAGTGAGGAGACGACTTAGCAGCAAGCGACACTCACGATTGAATCAGGTAACAAGGTTTTGTCCAGAAAACTGTGTAAGTGGTTTTTTGTTTTGGTTTTTGTTTGTTCAATATCCCGGGCGTCAGCCGCGAGTTAAAATGAGCCGGGGGCGAGCGGCGAGCCCCAGCTCGAGCCCCCGGCGGTCAATGGTTCGTGAGTCGTTCTTCATCTCTTTTCCTCAGTCCAGCTTGGGCATCCGCTCCCCAAACTCGATCGCAAACCGATTCAACGCCTCGCTCCAGTTGGCGATCGGCATCGTCCACTTCTTGGCGATCCGCTCCAGGGCCAACCAGTATAGCTTGAGCAGCGATTCCTGATGCGGAAACACTCCTCGGTTCTTGCTGATCTTCCTCAAGGATCGGTTCACCGATTCTATCGCGTTGGTCGTGTAGATGGCTCGTCGTATCTCTTCAGGGTATTTCAGAAACATTACCAACTCCGCCCAGTGCGCCCGCCAGCTCTTGCTGATCGTCGGGTATTTGCGATCCCACTTGGCTTCAAATGCCACCAGCGCTTGCTCGGCTTGGGTCACCGTCGCCGCCGGATAGATCACTCTCAAATCCGCCGCCACAGCCTTGCGTTCTTTCCACCCCACATAGCTCAGGGAATGTCTCACCATGTGCACCAGCACTTCCTTCTTCCCGGCCATCGTGATCCCCAATGCCAGATACACCGCCACCTTGCTCACCGTTCCGTTCTCTCGCACCTTGCCCCACAGCGCATCAAAATAAACAATCGGATACACGTCCTCCAACGGTCGGTTCTGCCAGACCTGCACCTCCGCGCACACCGCGTCGGTCACTTGCGACACCAAACTCGGTGACACCTCCACGCCGTAGATCTCCAACAGGTGTCCCTCGATCTCACGCGTCGTCAGTCCTCGCGAATACAAGCTGATGATCGCTTGGTCAAACCCTTCAAACCGTCGTTGCCCCTTGGTCACAATCTGAGGTTCAAAGGTCCCGTTGCGAGCTCGCGGGGTCGCCAGCTCCATGCTCCCAAACTCTCCCTTGAGCGTCTTGGGTGTCGCGCCGTTGCGTGAGTTGCCGGTCTTTCGCCCGGCGGGGTCGTGCTTGCCGTAGCCCAAATGCACCGTCAACTCCCCCCCATCGCTTTTTCAAGCAGTCGCTTCTGCAACACCTTAAGCAGCCCGTTCTGCCCCAGCAAATCCTCGGGCTTTTGATAATCCTTCAATAGTTCATCCAACACCGCTTCAGTTATGGCCATAGTCTCCTATCCTCTCTCTTCGTTCTGGCCACTTACACAGTAAACTCTACACATCCGGTAACAAAAAATGGAGCGCGGAAATTTCTCTCCGCACTCCGAAGTTTCATCGGCATTTCAGCGGAGTTTACATTACGCCGGATGTTCCAGATCCGATGTGAACAGCCTGTAGCACATCTCTCCCGACGCGAGGCGCGGAAGAATTCTTTCCGCTCTTCCAACCCGTCAACACAGAGGATGCTGCTGACAATTTCTCCTCCATGTCCTGCACGCGGTGGAAATGTTCGGTGGCGGATTGCTTGGCTTCGTCACGCTCCTGCTCGACACGCGCCAGCTTTTCATTGAGCGGTTCGATGTTGCGGCGAAGCGTTGTGAATTCCGTCTCCCATTGCAGCTTGGTCTGCCGGTGAGCCTCGCTCTGCGCGTTCAGTTGAACCAGCAATTCCTGCTCGCGTTGCTTGGCTTTGGCCGCAACCGCTTCTTCTTTTTGCAACATTTCCTGCCGCAACTGCTCTTCCTGTTCGCGGAGCGCACGTTGACCAACTTCGGCCAATTCCAATTCACGACGCCGTCGTGAAAGCTCGGCTTGGCTCTGCAATTCAGCTTGGCGAGTTTCAAACTCAGCCTGAATCTGTTGCTCCCGCTGGCGGAATCGAGCCTGAAGAATCTCTTCTTTCTGCTGAGACTCCTGCCCCAACCGCGTTTCAGCAGCACGGACGCGCACATCGGTTTGACGCACCCATTCTTCTTCGCGACCGCGCAGTTCTGCGTCCCAACGATTCTGCAATTCACTCTCACGAGCTGCGGCTTTGCTGGTCAATTCCTGTTCGCGCTGCTTGAGCTTCGTCTGAAAGTCCTGTTCCATCTGCGACAATTCGTGACTCAACAGCCTATCCGTGGCCTGTACCCGCGCCTCGGTCTGGCGTGCCCATTCCTCCTCACGACCCCGCAATTCCGTATCCCAGCTACTCTGTAATTCGCTCTCGCGCGCCACAGCTTTGTTGGTCAATTCCTGTTCGCGCTGTTTGAACTTGGCTTGGAGCTCTAGTTCCTGCTGCTGCAATTCCTGCTTCAAGCGGGTGTCCGACTCGCGCGATAACTCGTTGAGTTGACGTTCCAACTCTGATTCGCGGCGACGCAGTTCTTGAACGGCATGAGCTAGCAATTGTTGCTCACGTTGTTTAAGGCGGATTTGAGCGGCTTCATCCTGCTGTTGGATCTGCTGCTCACAGCGCGCTTCTACCTCTCGGGCGCGAGCTTCCAACTGCCTTTCGAATTCTTCTTCGCCACGACGCGTGTCTTGCTCGAATCCGGCCTGCTGCTTCGCGATGCGCGTTTCAAAATCCAAAGTCATTTCCTGTTCGCGCTGTTTTATTCTGTGTTCAAAGTCTTCCCCTAATTGGCGAAGCGTCTTGTCGAAGTCCAATTGCTGCCGCTCGGAACGGTTCTTCTCCTGACGCAGCGCCCTCTCCAGATCACGCGAGGCCTCGTCACGCACCTGGGTCAATTTGAGCGATAGCGATTCCGTCTGTTGTTGCATCTGTGCATGTGCCGCATCACGGTCGTCCAAGGCTTCCTTCAAATCATAAGCCAGCTTGGCAGTAGATTCCTGCGCGGATAATTCAGCATCCGTCGCCTGACGACGAGCCTGCATGACCTGCGTCTGGCAATCCTCGGAGACCTGCTGCAATTTCTTGCGATGTTCTTGCATCATCGCCGTACGTTCTACTTCTTGGGCGGCGCGCTGGGAATCAAGTTCCTTGCTCATCTGGGCCAGACGATCAGACCAGGAATTTTGGCGCAGTTGAACCTGACGTTCGATCTCAGTCTTCTGAAAATCACGCAATGCATCTTTCTCCGCCACCGCCTTGCTGAGTGAATCCGCCATACTGCCGAATTTTCCGACCCACTCGTCTTCCTTTTGCTTCAGTTGATCTTCATGCTTAGTCTCTGAAACCACAGCAGCTTCGCGCGCGGTTTTCAGCTCCGCTTCTTTTTCTGCAAACGCTTTTTCGGCGCTCGCGTTTGCCTCAGCCAGTCGACGTTCTGCCTCGGACTTCGCGGCGGCCAACGCCCTATCACGGGCAGCGACCTGCGAGGAGACTTCCTTCACCATACGCTCCGCCCGCAACATCTTTAGTCGACCGGCGCGGATATAAAGCTGATGCAGGCCGCGAACCGGAAGACTGCGGCGGGGGTTGGTTTGTTGTTCATCACGGTGGAAGAGTGTCGAGAACCCGACTTCAACCATAAAGGTCGGTAGGAATGCCACGATGAAAGCCAGAAACGGATAAACCCAAATTCGCACCATACTGATTTGGTCCGTGAGCAAATCTCCACGCTCCTTGGAAGTTGCTTTGATGGACAAAGGACGCTCACCGAATAAAATTCCGCGCACGATTTCGACTGTAGTCGCGATGCGATGCACCTGCGTGGTTCTGATGGCAGCTTCACGCGCCTCGTAATATCCATTGGCTACTTTGCTAGAGGCATCTACTTGTGCGCGCAGTCCATCCACTTTCTGAACAGCCAATCCTAGTTCTGCATCAATCTGTTTCTCTTCCGCCTTCCACTCCCTGGCAAATGCAGCTTGAGCGGCTAGCAATTCTTCACGCTTGCGGTCTGACTCATCGCGCTTGGTGAGTGAACGACGGTCGAAGTCACCACGTATCCGACGAGCATCTTCGCCCACTTGAGCTATCGCATCACGGCGCCTGTTATTTACTGCGAGCAATTCTGCTTCTTTAGCTCTGATTTGCGCATCGAACTCCAAGAACAAAGTTGGTTTGAGGATCGTGTTGGATTCACGCTCGGGCGCTACGCCGGGATCAACAGGCTGCCCCATCAACTGGCGCAATAAAAAACTCGCTTTGGCGTAATCCGCTTTTTCCTTTTCATAAGCCGTCTTTTTGTTGGTGTATTCAGCCAGCTTTGCCTTGTAAGCATTCTCGATTCGCGCCTCTTCAGCATTCCACTTGGTGGCACCCGGTAATTCAGTGTCGCGACGCGCCCGCAAGTCGGCGATGGACTTCGTGAGCTGTTCAGCATCCGCATTAAACTGCTTGGTGAGATTTGCCTGACGAGTTTCTACCTCGGATAATTCTTTCTTCTGATAATCGGTGAGAGAAATGGCGTCAGTGCGCGCGTCGTCAGTGCGCTTTAGCGCTTCCTCAAGTTCGGCTTTGGCTTTGGTTTTCTTCGCCGTCAACTCCGCAAGCTTGCGTTCGCGGTCAGCCTTCTTCCCTTCGATCGAGGCTAACTCGGCGTTGAGTTGGGCGATCTTGGTATTTTCAGCAGCAGCTTTTTCCAACAACTGGCTGGCCGGGGCCATCGCAGCACCCATTTCATACACCGCCATGTCTTTGACCAATTGAAACGTCAGCACACAGATCAGCGGCAACCCCATGCAAAGCATCATCTTTTTCTGCCCGCCCGTGCGCGAAGCAGTCCAGATGGCCAAAGGTAATTTGAGTAACTCCACCGCCAGAATCGTCGCGCCGATCGGGCCTATTCCAAAAAAAGTCACTCCCATGCCTTGAGGCAAACAGACCACCTGTTGATATTTCCAACCGGTTGCTAGGATGACGAACTCCACCACTGTTGCCATGACGAGCAGTGGCAATGTTAGATACGAAATGCGTTTGCTTTTCAACCGTTGCCATGGAGAAAGCTCCGTGTCCTGCGCCTCCCGAGAATGAGCAGAAGCTTGCGGATCGCTTGAGTTGTGATTCTTCATATGTAAACCTTGTAAAATCCGGCTATCAGTCACGGGACAAACGCAGGACAAAATCTTCCAACGCGTGCCTCCCGTGTGGGAGGTTTCAATGCGGCCCTCCTAAAGCCACGCGGCGACTTTCGCAGCTTACGTGCCGGTGGGGCTCATTTGGGCCAGTATGGGTTCAGAAAGCCAACAAAGGCCTTGCAGGAGACTTAAAATTCGCCAGCACACCGAAACATCCGCCTTAATTTATAGCCCTATCTCAGAAGGATAAGTTGAGGCATCAGCGTCAAGAATCCGGACATATTGGGACGCGACTCGAACTGCTGCTCAGGTTAATCGGCCTAATAAAATGGGGAGTGCGGCGACTTGTCGTTGCCCCAGCAACAGCGCGTCCAGCGATGCGGCGAAGGACATATCGGTCTATGTGACTTGCGTGCGAGAAAGCCATGCCCCGAACCGCTGCACGCGGCTCTGCCTGAGCGTCAAGTTGCTCAGGCAACGAAAGCGCAGTCATGCCCTCATCATTACGCACATTTATCAGGGGTGATTTTAAGGTTCCTATTGTCAACGGGTTGTGGCATAAGCTGCGGATGCAAGACTCATTGAGCGTGTCCATCGTGAACGAATTTGCCAATGCCAAGTTGGGGGATCGGCGTTTGCACGCGCGATTGCTCCAACTCTCCGAGGCCTTGGCGGGGCAGCCGCAAGCCTCCATCCCCAAAGCCACTGGCAGTTGGGGACAAGCCTGCGCCGCATATCGTTTTCTGGATCACACCAAGTTCACACCGCACGATATATTGCGGCCTCATTTTCTTCAGACACGGGAGCGCGCCGCGACTCGCAAGAGGGTGTTGGCTGTGGCGGACACGACTAGCCTCAATTACGGTCAGAGTCCACAGACCCAGGGACTGGGCTTGATCGGAGGACTGGCTGACAAGATCTTTGGGTTGATGCTCCAATGCCTGCTGACCTTCACGCCGGAGGGGTTGCTGGACACTCAATGCTGGGCGCGCGATCCGGCGAAGTTCGGCGGCAATCGTCAACGCAACCGCAAGCCCGTCGCTGACAAGGAAAGCTCCAAATGGTTGCACAGTTACCGGGCATTGCAGCAACACGCACTTCAGACGCCCGACACTCAATGGGTGATGGTGGCGGATCGCGAAGCTGATCTATACGAACTGTTCGCGCTGGCTTTGGCCACGCCAGATTCACCTGATCTGTTGGTGCGAGTGCAACACGATCGCGGCGTGGAGCAGAGTGCCCGCCGACTTTACGCCCACCTGACACGCACGCCGGTGGCGGGAAGATTGACCGTGGTGTTGCCGAGGAAGGCCGGACAACGTGCGAGGAGTGCCCGTTTGAGCGTGCGGTTTCAGGAAGTGCGCTTGAGCTCGCCGCTGCTCAAATCCGGGCAGCCGCCCTTGACGTTGTGGGCGATAGAAGCGCGTGAAGCGCGAGCCCCGCACGGGTGCAGCTCCTTGCACTGGCGATTGCTCACGACGTGTCCAGTCACCACGCTGGCCCAAGCCACGGAGATCATCGGCTGGTATCGGGTGCGTTGGGGCATTGAAGTGTTTCATAAAGTGCTCAAGAGCGGATGCGGGGTGGAATCCGCGCAATTGGAGACAGCGGATCGGCTGCAACGCTACCTGGCCATCAAACTGGTGATCGCCTGGCAAGTGATGGCGTTGACGCATCTGGGGCGAGCCCAGGCGGAGGCGCAGATGGACGACATCCTTGAAGAAGGACAATGGGAAGTGTTGAGAGCCGCCACAGTCGTCAAAGGAGAAGTCACGGGAAGCCCGCCCAGTGCCCACGAAGCCGTGCGTCGGCTCGGACGAATGGGTGGCCATCTGGGGCGTCGAGGCGACGGACATCCCGGCCCACTCTGCCTAGCTCGCGGTCTCTAGAGACTCTACGACATTACCCTCGGTTGGTCACTCGCTCGGAAATCATCAACTTGTGCGTAATGATGAGGTCTGCTCTCCGCACTCCAAAAACTCCACAGCAATTTCAGTCACACCCGCCGCGCGGATGAGTCGGCTCTGTCACAACCATTAAATTGTGTTCAACAAATCAGCAGCAAACGCAGCGACTGGCCAGGAGTATTTTCCGGCGCACGATGGATGCACAGAGGAACGGACCATGCCGGCCAATCCATGGCGATGCGCCAGAGATTTCCTGCGCCAAACGAGAATATTACCCCGCCCAGTGCGGCGGCGCGGTGGATGTCGTATTAATTCTCCCCCATTAACTCAAGGAAGTCATCGTTGTCTTCGCCACCGAAAAGCTTCAACAGTTTGGGGCGAGCTTCGCGAATATCCATGCGACGCTGTGCGTCCTCGTTTCTCAGCACTTCGCTGGGCTTGCCGTGATACTTTCAAAGAAATGTGTCCGCCTCTACTGGAGCACTATTCGCATGGAACGAATAAACGTCGGTGGGCAAGACCTCGGGTTCTTCTTCGCGCGGATAACTAATGAAACAATTAAGCACCGCCACACGGCCATGCTTAGGCAACACTCGCTGATCTGCGATGAGAACCTCTGTAGCAGCGCGAGCTGCTTGGCTCACATCCAACATCCGCAATTTTGATTCATCAACAGGAGTGATTTCCTTGCTGACGCAAAACCGCTGCACGACCTCGCCGAAATCCTAGGGTAACGCGCGTTCCCAGCACGGCGCATTGAAGCCATCGGCAAATGGATTGCTGACCAGTTCCTGAAAGCTCCCTACCCCCCTTGATGCCGGGATAGCCAAGCGGCAAACAGAAGGAATTCATGAGCGGGGTGGGGAGAGACTACTACAGAGCCATTCACTTCCCCATCTTCACGTCGTAGCACCAAAGTGATTCCTTGTCGCGGATGTAGAGCTTGCCGTTTGAGATGACCGGATACGTCCACGCCTTCTCCATCGGATTCGAACGCGACGGCACGCCTGGCGGCGTATAACGCCCCTTCTCGTGATAACCTTCCGCGCTAGGCTCAAACAGCGCCACATCGCCGTTGTCAGCGTGAATATAGATGCGTCCGTCCGCCGCCAGAAGCGAGCCGGAACCGATGCTACGTTCCTCCCACTTCACCGTGCCGGCCTTGAATTCCACGCACATCGCCACGCTGCCGCCGCTGCCGTAAAAATAATCCCCCACCTTCACCACGCCACCGAGACCGACGGGAAGTTTGCTGTTGGAATAAATTTCTTTGACCTTAAAAACGCCATCATTAAGCACCGGCTTGATGAGCGCGGTCGTCGCGCGAAACGCCCCGCTGTAGATCATGCCGTCACTCACCAGCGGCGTGATGATAGGTGCGGGACTGCCCTTGCCCGATTTATCATAACGCCAAAGCAGCTTACCGCTACCCGGATCAATGCCCATCAACCCGCTCGCCAGAAATTGCACGTATTGTCGCACACCGCCGAACTCCGCAATGACCACCGACGAATAACCCGCAGCACTTCCATCTTGGACATTACATTTCCAAATCACATCGCCGGTCTTTTTGCTCAACGCCAACAAGGTAGCTTTAGTGCCGCCGGGCGTTACGATCACCTTATCGCCATCGACCAGAGGCGATTCCGAATACGCCCACTCACCATATTGCCCACTGAAATCTGTCCGCAGATGTTTGCGCCACACTTCCTTGCCTTTGTCCGTGTCGAGACAGACCAAGTCGCCGTCCGAACCCAGAGCAAAGAGGAACTTGCCGTCCACTGTTGGCGTCGAACGCGCTCCAGCATAACTAGGCCTCTGTTCCGGATGCCCGACCTTGCCCAACTTCGCCAACCAAAATCTGCCACCGTCCTTCGCATTCAATGCGTAAACTGATTCCTCGCTGGCATCGCTACCGAGCAGATAAATACGATCCCCCACGACCGAGGGCGTGGAATAACCCGAGCCGATCGCCTGAACCTGCCAAAGCAATTTCGGTCCGTCCTTCGGCCACTCCTTTAGCAAACCCGTTTCGAGTGAATGTCCATCGCGCAACGGCCCGCGCCATTGAGCGAAATCCGCCCCGTGCGCCAGTGCAAAAGAACCAAGGATCGTGAGCGCAATAAGATTTCTGTACCACCCGCGAAAGAATGTTTTCATAGGATGTGCGAATGGTTAGCGGTAAACCAAACTGCTTTCAACCCTGTTGTTTTATCGTTTAAAAACAGCACACTGATTCGACCTTCGGACATTGAATCGGGCTGAGGCTCTCGCTCTGACGATGAACCTGTCAGAGCTGTATAGATCCGATAGTCTTACAGTCTGGCTAATGTCCTAATTTCAATGAACCAAGCGGAAAAACTGTCGTCTCCCACTCGCCGAAGGGGTGAGCTGATTTTGCAAGTTTGTGAGGTTAAGGAGACGCTGAATAAAGGGGCGGGGTTAAATTCGGGAGCGGGACGGGTGTTTGATGACGCTCAGGTCCACGTTGATAGCCCTGAAGAGGCCTTTGCACAGATCGTGCGTTTGGAGCAGGTGACGGCCAGCAGCTTGGCCAAAGGAATAAAGTGCTCCATGCGCCCGAGGAAGTTCTCCAGGCGGGTGGTCTTCTTCTTATCAGCAGACTCAGCTTGAGAAAACTTTGACCAGTGGTTAATAGCTCCGATCTTACGAAACCAACCCCCAACACGTCCCCTTGAAAAATCAAAACCTCAAACTTAAATCAGCGTTTCCTTAATGTCTCCATGTTTGGTCGGGTTGCTACCGCAACCCAACCAATGGTGACATTCTCATGGAATTGTCAGGGGCGCTTTGTCATGCAGTTCCGACAGCGAGCGGGGTGGCGTGGGATGTTTGATGTCGCAATCGTAGAATCAAAATCGTTGCCAACCGGAAATCGCATCAGCCAGAATCTCGCAGTGAATTTTCGCGACAAGATCATCTCCTGGGACAATCTCCCGCAATGGCGTGAAGCTATCCGCCAGAGCGGACGCAAACTTGTCGCCACCAACGGCTGTTTTGATCTGCTCCATCTCGGTCACGTCACCTACCTCGAAGCCGCACGAAATCAGGGCGACGTCTTGATCGTCGGTGTGAATGGCGACGAAGGCGTGCGGCAATTGAAAGGGCCGACGCGACCGATCAATAGCGAGCTTGATCGCGCAGCGGTGTTGGCTGCGCTGCAAAGCGTGGATAACGTCTGCATCTTCACGGATAAAACTGCCACACGATTTTTGGCACAGGCGCGACCGGACATCTACGTGAAGGGCGGAGATTACACCTTGGACACTTTGAACCAAGACGAACGGCGCACTGTGGAACATGCCGGTGGCCGCATCGTGATTTTGCCGTTCATTCCCGGCAAATCCACCACGTCTATCTTAGAGAGGATTTCGCGGCTCTGACGTCGTCAGAGTTCCCACGGTCGCCACGATTCTCTTGTCCAGCCTTCGCCGTTGCTTTCTCAACCTTGGAGTTTCCACTGCCGGACCGGTCACGATCTGATTTCTCGTCATCCGACTTGTCGTGTTTTGGCTTATCTTTGTCCTTATCTTTGTCGTCGTCCTCGTCTTTGTCGTGACGGGGACGGTCGGTCGTTTCGCACAAACCAGCCACTTCGCGGATGGCTTGGGAGATTGTGAGCCAACGCTCAGCGTCTTTGGCGCTGATCACGGAGATGCGTTCCGCAACGCGACCCTCAAAACGTTCGAGGAATTTCACGGCTTGATCTACCTCACAACGTTCAAGTGCCTTAATTGTGACCCTTAGCCAGTTGATGAGTGAGGCTTTTTCGTTGCGAGCCAGTGATGAGGCTTGGACGAGCGTTTGCAGATGTAATACCGCTTCCTCCGTCTTGAGGATTTCGACGGTCAATAATTCTGTACCGGTCAACTCTCCATCGCTGACGATCAAGGCAAACTCGTGAACTCCCGGTGCGAACCGGTTCGTGAACGTGGCCGTGGTGCCGATTACGTTCGTGCCATCCATCCATATGTAAGTCAGTGGGACGTTCTCCACGTCGGAAGATTGAGAACCGTCGAGGACAAGTGTGGTGTCGCAACACGCGGGCGAGATGAGCACGGTGTTGGTTTCGCCCGGCAATTGATCCAACGGCGTGATGACGATGCGAGCCACTGGCGCGTCGTTAACCGGACGTATAGCGATGACGACAGCAGCAAGCTGCGAGACGGAGTTGCTTGGATCTCGCGTGACGAAGGTAAAGTAATCCGAGCCGAAATAATTCTGTGCGGGAGTGTAGGTCCACTTCGGGCCGGACAGATTGTTGCCGGTTAATACTCCGTGTACTGGCTGCTGAACAATTTCAAACGCAAGCTTGTCACCATCCACATCGCCGCCTTGGAGCGTGATGTTGAGAGGCGCGTCTTCGTCTGTGCTGAGTTCTTGTGATACTGCAGTGGGCGCGTCGTCCACCGGACGAACGGTGATGTTCATGGTAGCTGGAGCAGAATCATAAGGCCCATCATGCACAATAAATGTGAAACTATCTGGTCCGTTATAGTTTGAAGCCGGGACGTAGGTGCGGAAATGGCTCAAAGCTGATCCGGTAAGTATTCCATTTGTCGGAGGTGTAATGATTGAATATGTCCGCTCGTTTCCGTTGGGGTTAGTTCCATTTAGAACGACATCCGCCGAAGCGTCTTCGTTAACCTCGAAAGATCCCGATTCCGCTGATGGAAGCGAGTAAACGCTCAAAGAGGCATTGGAGCTAGTGACTGACCCGAAGCCATTAGAAACAACGACGGAATAGATCCCTGCATTTACAAAGCTGACGTTTGTTAAGCTTAAAGTCGAACTAGTCTGACCCGCCAAGACTATATTATTACGACGCCACTGATATCTTGGCGAAGGATTACCCGTAGCCACCACACTTAACACTATACTTTCGCCAACGTATGCCGAGCGACCAACCGGCTGTGTCACAATCACGGGCTTTGATCTACAGCGTCCGGCTGCGCCAGAGTTGCGGATGGAAAGAATCTCCTCTGCCGAGAGCGCGCGACCGTAGATGGCGGGTTCGTCAATCAAGCCGTTGAAATAGGAATTTGTACCCGTTGTGAAAGGTCCGCCGATGTAGAGCGGAAATTGATTCAGTAGCGAGTTGGTGTACGTGCGTGGATCAAAAACCAAAACGAGTGCGCCATCCACATACAATACTCCGCCATTGCTATTGGTGCGGTCAACCGTCACTGCCACATGATGAAAAAACGCATCGCGCAAATCCACGCCAGCAGAAATAAACAGCCTGCTGCTGGTGTCGCCTGATGCGGTCTGTCCTCCCAAAGCGAATGCCAGACGACCATTGTAAAGCGATAGTGAATAACCTCTGAAACCGTCGAATTTCTCAAAGAGTGGAACATTCGGATTGGTCGAGTTGGTGTTCGCCGCCTTGATCCACATCTCGATGGAGAAGTTCTGGTTGGTGGTGAAGTTCAAAGACGCGCTATTGTTGACAGTGATTCGGCTGTTGACGCCGTTGAACGTAAAGGCTGATGCCACCTTGCCCGTGGGATAACTTGTAGGTGAATACAACGAAATGTTGTTGAGCGCCATTCCATCCAGCGTGTTTGTGTCGCCACTCCACCAACTGATGAGGCCGGGCAGGACATCCACGCAAGATGGCGCGGGCTGGGTTTCAAGTTTCGCCGTCGCGCTGAAGTTTGAGCCGACGCTATTTGTGACGGTGACGAAATAGAAGCCGACGTTATTGGTACGGACTTTCTCGATGATCAATGCGGCATTGGTCGCGCCGATAATCCTGTTCTGGGGAGCGCCTCCATTGAAATACCATTGATAACTGAGTGGCCTGCTTCCGGAAACCTCTACGGAGAATTTCACATCTTCACCTTGCGGCACGGTTTGATCCTGCGGTTGCTGCGTGATGACAGGCGGCGCGAGGCATTTGCCAGTGAGATCGGCGGCGACGATGGATTGAATCTCGGCGGCGGAGAGTGCGCGGTTATAGATGGAGACTTCGTCCAGAGTCCCAAAGAATGGCCAATTGAACGCTGTGCCTTGAGGTATTCCGCCTATTCCTACGTTGGCTGATCCTGAGAAGATGCCCCCGGAATAATTGGTTTGCGCAGCCTGTGCGCCATCGATGTAAAGACGCATTGCCGCTCCATCATAAGTCGCTGCGATGTGACTCCACTGGTTGGTGGGCAATGCGTTCGTTGAGACCAGCGTGATGTTTGTCCGTGCCGATCCAGAACCACTGATAGTGAAGAATAGCAATCCGTAATTTGTCGTGCCCAGCAGGTAGCTACTTTGCATACCCTCAGGACTCACAACGGGAGAATCGAATTTTGAAACAAAGATTTTAGCCGACGAGCCCGCAATTGTCGTGATTTTCACCCATGTTTCTAAGGTGATGGCGTTGGTAGGCCGCAATGAAGGAGAATCATTAACGACGACGCTGATTCCTGAGCGACCATAATCGAAGGCTGCCCCCACCTTGCCAAAGACTGTAGTTGTTAAGCCAAAAGGAGTATTACCATGGTTGTCACCCCAAGAATCACTGGCGTTTCTCTCACCCTTCCACCAACTGACCAAGCCATCATGCACCGCCACACAGGGTGGACGCGGATTCACGGTTAGCGTCGCCACGGAACTCGTCACCGCGCCGTAGGGATTGGTGACAATGACGGAGTAGTTGCCCGCGTTGCTGAGTTGAACACTGGTGAACGAGAGCGTGGTGGTGGTCTTGCCCGCGAGCGGCGCGCCATTGAACAACCATTGATAGGCCAGCGTCACTGAGCGCGTCACTGAGCCAGTCGCCTGCAAGGAGAAACTCGCGGCAGTGGATTCAATCGCCGTCACGTTGGTGGGTTGTCGCGTGATGACCGGCGGGAACGTCAGCACGGTGAGCGTGGCGTTGGAACTGATCGCGAATCCGATATCGTTTGAAACCGCGACGCGATAGACTCCTTGATTGATGGGCAACGCGTTGGCGATAGAGAGCGTGGAATTGGTCTGGCTGGGCAGCGGATTGTCTGCAATGAACCATTGATAGCGCAACGCCTGCAAACCTGTCGCAGTGACGGCAAATTGCGCTGTGTCATTGGCATTGATGGTTTGATTGGCCGGATGCTGAGTGATGGTGGGTGGTGAAGGTGGTGGCGGGCATTTGCCCCCGGCGCCCGCAGCGACGATGGCTTGAATCTCCTCCGGAGTCAGTGAACGGTTGTAAACCGCCAGTTCATCCACGCGCCCGAGAAAATTATTCCGACGGTCTGCGCTGACCGCTCCAATCGAGGCTTCCGTGACGAACTGAAAGGTTGGATTGTAATTGGCGACTGGAGCCGCAACACCATCCAAGTAGAACGTGACTGCACCACCAGACTTAGTCACGGCAACGTGGTGATAGTTCGTGTCCGTCACGAACAAGGGTGAGTCGACGTAAGTAAGGCCGATTTCTGTGAGAAACAATTCACCGCTGTCGAACACGCCAAATCCATAGCCGCCAAAACCGTAACTCAGCATGACGCCGCCCGGCCCTTGAACTTGATCCAATGAACAAACCGTTGCACTGCCGCGCTTGATCCAAGCTTCAATCGTAAAGTTCTGCAATCGTAGTCCGGCAGGATTACCAAGGTTCACCCCATCTCGATCCCCGTCGAACGAGAAACCTGAGCCTACACGTCCCTCTGAGAAAGTCGTATTACCTCCCAAAGTGCCGCTGTTGCTCGACACGACATCCGCTGCCGTCTGCTCCCCGGGCCACCAACTGACCAAGCCAGACGGCGCAGTCGTGCAATTGACTACGGGAGGATCACTGGTTTCTGGAGTTATGCTGACCAACAGCTCTGATAGCACAAAGTTTCCGTTCAACGGTTGGCGGCCTGGGCCTCCGAACGGCAAGGACGCATCTTTCATCGCCTCAATCCGAATTCCTGTGATATCGGTTAGCGTGGTTGCAGCAGAAATTGTATAAATATCCTGATACGGCGATGTGCCGCTCGCGAGAACCGATAAGTCGCCTAACTTCGTCAAGGTCCCGCCATTCGATGATACAATCGTATCTGGATTCAATACGGTCCAGTTGGCTGTGACATCACCGCCAGCTGGCAACCCATCAGCAAACAAGCTGCGATCATCCGTTGTGACCGAAATCCGAAAACGCCCGAGCGTGTGATAAACAAAAACGAAATCATGCGTTTGGGGGAATGTAAAAGTCAGCCTGCTGCCTCCAGTAAAACCCACGTTTGTGACCATCTCAAACACGGCGGTTTGTGCCGGCAGATCGGTCGCAGCACCCTGCGCGATTGCCCATCCGAGATTGTCCGCAGTCGTGCCATCAATGGCTTTAGAGACAGAAAAATCTCCTGAAAAAGTTTGCGAAAATGTTGCTGTGTGTTGTTGCAATGCAACTGGAACAGCCGACGCCTTGCCGACCATGCCAAGGATGCAGTAACATAACGCAGCCAAGAGTGACGAAGTTTGGAAGGTTTTCATGAAATTGCCCTGAAGTGTTAGGTTGAACTGATGACGATTCAATCATTCAAATCCAATCCGGTCAACGTGTTTAATGTGGCTCTTTTGCAATAACTTCTACGGATAAACGCTCTGCGACCGGACAAAAGTATTTGCCAGGGCAGAATTGTTTCCGCCAGACTCCGCCCGTGATTTTTAACCTCAAGCCTGACAGAGTGCGCCCGTCCCCTGGGCGCAGTCTCGCCCCGAGAGGGATCGGCTTGAAAACACGAAAGGCTTCTGACCCGCATGAGGTCCAGTGGTCGGTAATGACAACACTCGGCACATCGAAGACTTTCTCTTTCTAACGCCATGCGATTTCTGATGCTCAATTGGCGTGACCCGAAGAACCCCCTCGCAGGCGGTGCGGAGCGCGTCACGCTCGCTTACCTCAAAGCTTTGGCTGAGCGCGGACACGAGGTTTATTGGTTTGCGAACGGTTTCACGGGATGCAAAGCCGAGGAAACGTTCGACGGCATCCATTTCGTGCGCGGTGGAGGGATGGGAAGTTCTGTTCTCCAAGCGATCTCCTGGTATCGCAAGCAGAAGCCCTTCGATCTCGTGATGGACCAACATCACGGCATCCCGTGGTTCGCGCCGTTGTGGTGTCGGACGCAGAACGTCTCCTACATCCACGAAGTGCTCGGACCGATCTGGAGCGCGTTTTATCCATGGCCCATCAGCACCATCGGGCGATGGCAGGAACGCTGGACGCACTGGGCCTATCGTAACGTCCCGTTCTGGACGGCAAGCAGTTGCACCAAAGAAATCCTTCATTCGCGCGGCGTGAAATCCGTCATGCAAATCCCCTATGGCGTAGACACGGTTGCACTGACCAAGCTGGAACCCAAACCGCTCACCACGCCGCTCAAGCTCGCAGTCGTGTCGCGACTTGCGCCGAACAAGCGAATTGATCACGGTGTCCGCACCGTGAAAGCGCTCGCGGACAAAAATATTCTCGCGCACCTCACGATCGTAGGTGGCGGAGAGACGGAAGGATTGCTCCGCAGCCTCATCACCGAGTTGGGCATCAGCGACAAGGTCACCCTCGCCGGGAGATTGTCCGAAGCTGACAAGGACGCTCTGTTGCGCGATGTTCATTTCCTGCTGCACACATCACAACGCGAGGGTTGGGGTTTGAACGTCATCGAAGCCAACGCCATGGGAACACCTGCTGCAGTTTATCCCGTGGAAGGATTGATCGAATCCACACTGCACGACCAGACTGGCATTGTCTCAAAAATTGAAACCCCAGAATCACTCGCCGATGGACTCATCGCTGTGCTGAACAAGCCGGAGAATTATGAGACGTATCGCACCGCGGCATTGGAACGAGCGCGAAGCTTTCACTGGAGCAACGTGCTGCCCAAGGCGTGTGATTGGTTGGAAGGGCAAGCTAAAGCTTGAACTCCAACTTTATTCAGCCATTGCCACGCGGGTCATCTCGACGATCAGCCCCCGGAACGTCACCGTGGGTTGCCAGCCGAGTTCGCGCTTTGCTTTGGCAGGATTGCCAACAAGCTGGCTTGGTTCAACAGGCCGCATGAAGCGCGGGTCTTGCTTTAGATATTGCTTCCAATCCAGCCCCACCGTCTCAAACGCGAGCTCGATGACTTCTTGCACGGTGTGCAGTTCGCCCGTGGCCAAGACATAATCCGCAGGCTTGTCCTGTTGAAGCATCAGCCACATGCCGCGCACATAATCCCGCGCATGTCCCCAATCGCGAAACGATGTAATCGTGCCAAGAACCAATTCATTTTGCTTACCGAGTTTAATCGCGGCAGCGGCGCGACAGATCTTTTGCGTGACGAAATTCTCTCCGCGTCGTGGCGATTCGTGATTGAACAGAATCGCGTTGCAGGCGAACAAACCGTGCGTCTGCCGATAAACTGAAACCATGTTCGTGGCAAACGCCTTCGCGCAGCCGTAAGGTGTGACGGGGCGGAAGGGAGTATTCTCGTCCTGCGGCGCGGATTCCGGTTTGCCGAAAACTTCACTAGATGACGCGTGAAAAAACTTGGGCGGCTTTGGCATCGCTTTGACGATCTCCAAGAGTCGGAGCGTGCCCATGCCTGTCATGTCACAAGTCTGCTCCGGCTGCTCGAAGCTCAACCCTACATGCGTCAGGCTCGCCAAGTGATAAAGCTCGTCGGGGGTGACTTGCGTGATGATGCGTTTGAGTGCGTGGGAATCTTCCAGCGCGGCTTCGTGGAGGAATAATTTTTCACCAACGGCGGCGACCAAGTGTTTCAACCGCGTGCGCTCCAAAGCTTGTCCCGGACGAACAACGCCGTGAACCTCGTAGCCTTTTTCCAGCAACAGTTCGGTGAGATACGAGCCGTCCTGTCCGGTGATGCCGGTGATCAGTGCGCGCGGCATGGATCAGGCAGTGACTTTGATGCGACCTTCGCGGTGGGCTTTGAGCAATTCAATATCTGCGTCCACCATGATCTTCACCAGATCTTTGAACTTAGTTTTCGGTTTCCAGCCGAGTTGTTTCTCGGCTTTGGTCGGATCGCCGATGAGCAAATCCACTTCCGCCGGACGCATGTAACGCGCGTCTTGAACGACGTATTTCTCCCAGTTCAAACCGACATGGGCGAAGGATTCTTCCAGGAACTCGCGAACGGAATGGGTTTCGCCTGTGGCGATCACGTAATCGTCCGCCTTGTCCTGTTGCAACATCAGCCACATGGCCTCGACGTATTCCTTCGCGTAACCCCAATCACGTTTCGCATCGAGATTGCCGAGCGCGAGTTTGTTTTGCAGACCCGCTTTGATCTGCGCGACGCCCATCGTGATCTTGCGCGTGACAAAGGATTCGCCACGGCGAGGCGATTCGTGATTGAAAAGAATCCCGTTGGACGCGTGCATGTCGTAGGATTCGCGGTAATTGACCGTGGCCCAATACGCGCAGACTTTGGCGACAGCATACGGACTGCGCGGATGAAAGGGCGTCAACTCTGTCTGCGGAATCTCGCGCACCTTGCCATACATCTCGCTGGAGGAAGCCTGATAAAAGCGCGGGTTCTGTCCCGTCTGACGAATAGCCTCAAGCAAACGCAGCGTGCCCGTGCCCCCGATGTCGAGTGTGTATTCCGGCGCGTCGAAGCTGACGCGAACGTGGCTTTGCGCGGCAAGATTGTACACCTCGTCAGGTTTGATTTCGTGCAAGAGACGCGTCAGCGAACCGGATTCGCCGAGATCGCCGTAGTGTAAAAAGAGGCGCACTTCGCGGAACTTCGGGTCTTCGTAGATCGCGTCGAGACGCTGACGATTGAACGAGCTGGCACGCCGCACGATGCCGTGAACTTCGTAACCTTTGCTCAACAACAACTCCGCCAAGTAAGAACCGTCCTGCCCGGTGATGCCCGTGATTAAAGCCTTTTTCGCCATATTTTGATGGCCAGTATTCTTAAACCTGATTTTTATTACAAGGCGATTGTCCTGATGACTGGCAGTTGGAAGCGCGATGTAAAATGAAGCAGGAAGGAAATCTAGTTACTCAAATCAAATCTGTTCGTCTTAAATCTTCGGCGGCTCTTCGCCACGTTCGGCGAACTTCAGGTTTTCGGCAGCCCGCTCCGGGCCAACATTTTGGTCATCCATGCATCAGCCTCCTCATGGGTTTTGAAACGATAAATGCCCTTGGGCATCCAGCGATGTTTGAAAGCTCTATGAAGCTCCACTCCCAACTCCTGCAATTGCATCCCGGTCTGCCAAGTGTCCGGCGTCTTTGTCCGCCGCCCGACAAAGCGGTCAATCTTTTCCTCGACGTTGATGAACGGTTGTTTCACGACGCGGCCAGCATGAGTTGCGACCTTGGCCAAAGCAAGCGGACTGCGAACGGAGCGGCGGTGATGAACCGGGTGGAATTTTTCACCGGAGATTTGAAGGTACGAATGGAATGACGGCGCATCATTTGGTCTTTTCCTCAGCCAGTTCCTTGACCAGTTGGTCAACCACAGCGTCCAATTCTTTCCCGCGAACCTCCTTCGCTCGAATTACCCCGTTGTTGTCCAGAACATATACCGTCGGCCAACCGCGAACATTCCACGCGCGACTGATCGGGCCGATTGCCCCGTTCGCTCCATTCCAAAACGAACGCCATGTCATTGCTTCTTTCACCGTCACCTGCTTCGCCTTGTTTCGATCCCCGTCCCCATTCACCCCAATCAAAACGAACGGACGATTCTTCATCCGCTCGACGAGTTTGCGTTCGTCCGGAACCATTTGCATGCACGGCCCGCACCAACTCGCCCAGAACACAACCGCTGTTACTGTTCCGCGATAGTCGCTAAGCTTGAACTTAACTCCGTCCAGGTCCTCACCCTCAATGTCGGGTGCAATCTTTCCGACCCGCAGGTTTCGCAACTCATACAATTCCTGTTTCGCTTCCTTTCCAAGAGTCCTCTGATCCTTCAACAGCCGCAAGCAGCCGGCATAGTCGCGGATGACAGCCTCAAACGCTTTTTCGGCTTCGGCTGCGAGCGCATCTGCTTCGGGTGCTTTCTCTTATTCGGCTTCGGCGAATTTTTCTCCGGCCTGCCACGCGATGGACATCACTGCTTGGCCGCGCGCAGTTTGATCGGGATTCTTTTCTGCCACCGCCTGAACCAGAGCAATCGCTACCGCGTGCGATGCGGCCTTTGACGGAGGCCTATAATATCCCAAGCAAGCGATAATCTTACCCACCTTTGGATTAGCTGCGTGGTGAGAGGTCGCTAGTTCAATTGCCGGTATTCCTGCTGGCAGGTAATACGAACGCGGGTTAGCCAGCACCCATTCCAATGCCGCGAATCCTTCGTCGGACTTCGGGTCGGCTTTGGCCAGTTCCACGGCTGCCATGAACAAGTCGGCCTGCTTCTTATCAAACTCCTTCCATAACTCCTCACCCTTCTTGTTCCCCTCCGGCGTGTCAGGAAGAGGACCGGCTGCCGCGTCGTACGCTGTTTCGGCTTCTTTATGCTTCTGCTGGATTTCCGCCAGTCGGTTGGTCGAGGGAGCTATTGAATTAGACTTCTCGTTGGCTGCGAACACTGCCGACGAGATGGCAAAGAGCAGAAAGAAATAAATGATGCGTTTCGTGGTCATGTATTAAGGCTGCGACTTTGCGTTTCAGAAAGTTGGTTGTCGAGTAATTACTCATCCGCTCTTCTCCATTCGACTATCCTCTAACATCCAATCATTACTTCCATCCGCATGACAATGGCAATGCGCGGCGAAGAAGCCGCCGCGATGTTGCCAGAACCACGGCCAGATTTTTTCATGATCCGTCTGTGGCAGTTTCAAATCATTCAACGACTCGCGCGTGAAGAATTGAAACCGGCCTTCCTTGTGAACGGGTGGTAGCGTCTTCAGCTTCGGCTTCACCTCGAACAGAAACATCAGCCAATGCGTTTGGCCCTGGAAACCGTGTTCGCTGATGATGCCGGTGAGGTGCAGATCGCGCGGGGTGAGTTGCTGGCCGGTTTCCTCGTGCGCCTCGCGGCAGGCGCAGGCGTAGGGCGATTCGCCTTCGTCTGTGTGCAGCTTACCGCCGCACGGACTCCACAAACCGCGATTCGGCTCTCGTGCGCGTTCGAGCAGGAGTATCTCTTCGCGCTCATTGAAGCAGTAGAGCAGCGTGGCGACTTTGTAGGGCAACTTCATCCACGCAGTGAATCAGGCGCAATTCACTCAGACAAACTTTTAACCACGAATGGGCACAAATGAACACGAATCCAAAACAGATTTGACACGGATTTCCCGGATTTAGAGTGATTCAATCCGTGCTGTCCGTGAAATCCGCGTGTCGCCCATTCGTGTTTATTCGTGCCCATTGGTTGTTGTATTTTCTTGTCAGTGTGCAGGCACAGCGAGATTGCCCCTGCGCGTCTCATGGCTTAACCTGCGCGCCGGTGATAAAATCAAAATCCAACTCTGACCCGCTCAAGGTCGGACTCATCTCGCTCGGTTGCGCGAAAAATCTCGTGGACGCCGAGATCATGCTCGGTTCGCTCATGAAAGGCGGCGTCGAGATCACAAACGATGCCGCGCTCGCCGACGTGATGATTGTGAACACGTGTTCGTTCATTGATTCCGCTCAGGAGGAGAGCGTGGACACGATCCTTGAATCGTCCGAGGTGCGCGATGCGCAGAATCGTGGTCAAGGTCTGGTCGTATCCGGCTGTCTCTCGCAACGTTTCCGTGAGGAATTACCCAAACTGTTTCCCGAAGTGGACGCGTTCATGGGCATTGATCAAGTCGCGCAGGTCGCGCAGATCGTGAAGCACGCGCATGAACGGCGCGCGGAAAAAATCAGCGGTCAGATACCAGCGGTCAGGGTTCGGAAGGCCAAGGTCACTGCGCGACTGGCGGAGTTGGAAAAAGGTCGCGCTCACGACGACCACGAAAAAGACGAAGCCCTGCGCGGCTCAGATAAGTTTGGCAAAACCAAAACCGTCGTCACACCTGCGAAGCCATCCTCGCCAATCTTCGACGTCACCGCCCGCCCCACTTACATCCCGGACTACGACACGCCTCGATTCCGCCTGACTCCGAAACATTTCGCTTACGTGAAGATCGCCGAGGGCTGCAATCATCCGTGCAGTTTTTGCATCATTCCCCGGATGCGCGGGACGCATCGCAGCCGAACGCAAAAAGACGTGGTGGCTGAGGCGAAGTTGCTGCTGGCCGACGGCGTGAAGGAGTTGAATCTCATCTCGCAGGACTCGACCTACTATGGGCTCGACTTGCGCGCGAATCACAGCCGCGCGATTTCGTCGCCGGAAAAGTTTTCTGCTGCCGCCAAATCTTTGCCCGCCAACTCCACGACCATTTGCACGCTCATCCGCGAGTTGAATGAGTTGCCCGGAGATTTTTGGATTCGCCTGCTCTACACGCATCCGGCGCACTGGACAGATGAATTGATCCAGACCATCGCCGAATGTCCGAAGGTCGCGCGTTACGTGGACATCCCACTGCAACACATCCACGAGAACATGCTCGAACGGATGCGGCGAGAGACGTCGAAGCAATACATCGTGGACCTGATCAAACGCATCCGCGCTGGCGTGCCGGGCATCGCGTTGCGGACGACTTTCATCGTGGGTTTCCCCGGTGAAACGGAAGGCGCGTTCAATGATCTGCTGGAGTTCATCGAGGAGACGAAGTTCGAGCGGCTCGGCGTGTTCAGTTACTCACAAGAAGACGGCACTCGCGCCGGGGCGATGGCCGGTCAGGTGAGCGACAAGGCGAAGCAGAAGCGTCGCGAACTCGCGATGGCCGCGCAGCACAAGATCGCGAAGCAAGTTTCGGAATCGTTCGTGGGCCGCACGCTCAAGGTGTTGATCGAGGGTCGCGCCAGCGCGAAACAACTCGCCGCTGCGAATGTCAGTTCGTGGGAACACGGCTTGATGCGTGAACATGAGGCTCAGGACTCAAGACTCAAGACCGGAGACTTCTTGGTCGCTCGCGGCGAAGCAGACGCGCCGGACATTGATGGCCGCATTTATATCCGAGGCAAT
>Ga0114967_10000696_pt1 | contig 28765 bp, 16 predicted proteins | sample M_130628_MF_Meta_FD_92639 | JGI IMG/M metagenome (GOLD analysis project Ga0114967, IMG submission 92639) | Freshwater microbial communities from Lake Montjoie, Canada to study carbon cycling - M_130628_MF_MetaG | ecosystem: Environmental > Aquatic > Freshwater > Lake | place: Lake Montjoie...
AAAGAACAGCATCTAGCAAATGCTCGCACTGCCAAGTTTGCTATGAAGTCTACAGATTATGCCAAGAACAGCGATTTGTTAGCAAAGCATAAACAGATGAGTGAAGAAGTGGAATTAGAGGAAGCCGCTAAAGGACACACCATTGAAGCCCAAGGCATTCGTGGAATGAAAGCTACTCCGTGGAGAAAGACTTTCAAGAGTCATGAACATCTAGCAAAGTGGGCAGACGCTAATGATAGCGTTGAAGTTCATGGTACTCGGGATTTAGAACAGGCTAAAAAAGGTAATTTATCTCCAGCTGTTAAAGAAGAAGTAGTCCATACAAGAACAGGAGCAGATGGTACAAAGTATCATATCAAGCAAGACTCTCCTAATGATTTTTCTGTTCATAGAGAAGATAAGGGCAAGCTTAAGCATATTGATACATATGGTTCATTACATCGTGCTAAACAAGTTTTAGATAACGAAGTTAAAGAAGCAGTAGAACAAATAGATGAAATTAGCCGCACTACAGCAATGAATTATGTTAGAGCTAATCAAGAAGACGACGCAAAAAAAATGAACGATCCTACTAAGCGTAAAAATCCTACTTTCAAATCTACAGTAGTTGGAAAGCATAACAAAGGTGTTAGTAAAAATACTATAGGATTCTCCAACGCAATGGCTCGTATCTCCGGACATAAACCTACAACACCGAAGAAAGCTACATCGAAAGAAGTTGTAACGGAAGAGAAGCCTGGTCTATATGCCAACATTCACGCTAAACAAAGACGTATTAAAAACGGTAGCGGTGAGCATATGAGAAAACCTGGTAGCAAAGGTGCCCCTACTGCAAAGGCTTTTAAACAAGCTCAAAAAACAGTTAAAGAAAATATTGATGCAGGTATTGAAGAAGGTCTAGCAAGACTCATATCCAAATCAATTAAAAATGTAGCGGCTGTCAAGCCTACTCCACAACAAAAGGCAGATATACGCCTAAATCATCTTAATAAATAATTAGAACAATAAAAAGGATCAACCATGAACTTACTAGAACCAACAAACCACAGAATTTCTAATAGCCTTTTTGATGCTATTAATAAGGTGAGAAACGGCGAAACCGCAGAAGCGCAACAATTAGATGAAGCTACCATGCTTCAAAACGACGGCAAAGTAGTACATAACTGTGCTAAGCACGTTGAACATGCTGAATATGGCAAAGGCAATACCATTGCCGAAGAACATGCCGATCCAGACCGCAACGGCGATATTGCTTGGTATGACATTGTGTTTGAACATGGTGTAGAACGTGGCGTGCCTATCAGTGAGTTAAGAATTCTACAGAGCGAAGCTCACGTTCATACAACTAAGAAAATGAAAAAGATGACGGCGGAAGGTAACGATGGCAATTTGGCTAACAATTATCCTCCATATGATAAAGTAACTCGCGGCGATGTTATTGCTGGTCGTTTGGGCAAAGATCAAATGGGCGGCAAGAAAAAAGATGCAAAGTCAATGAAAGAAGATGTAGCTTCAGGTCAAAAAGCCCCTCCAGTTTCACCTAAAGAAATGAAGCCAAAATCTAAAGATCACAATGCCAACGACTCCACAAGAGCAAGCAATATGAAAAAAGATGCGGCAGTAACTAATTCGGGTAAACCAAGAAATGAAGGAACCGAAATTGAAGAAGCAAGATCAACAGGTACTGCTTTTGATATGTCTACGCCTAGCCAAATTAAAAAGAAGCCAGGCGAATTAACAGGGCACTCAATGAAGAAGTCTGAAGCAGGCGGAAGAATTTATACAAAGAATGCTCCAAAGATGCCTCAGGATTCTGGCGTACCGCACAATCCTAAAAATAAAGCAATGAAGGAAGGTATTTCTCAAACAGTTATTAACCATAACGATTTCGTTTTAGAAGTTACAAATAATCCTACATACGGCGATTATTTAAAGGCATTACAATCCATGATAAATAATAGTGATGAGCAAATACAACAAGAACTTATCACTATTGCTCAAGAAGCATACAAACAAAATATCAATGCAATTATTATTGAAGCAAGCGCAAGAGCAACCTTCAAAACAAAATTACAAGAGCTTCGCACATCAGGAGCTAAAGTATTAGATGAAAATTACATTGTTGAATCTGGTGAACCTTATGTCGAATATGTTGTTGAACAAGATGGAGTTCGCAGACAATATGTTCACAGCGGCACAGTTAAGAAAATATAATATAAAAGACAGTACAAGGTCTATAGCTTGTTCATAAGACATCAAGGAGAAAAGAATGTCACAATGGGGTAAATTAGATAGATTAAACTTACAGGGTACTGCGACAGTCGCACAAAATTTTGCGAACGTAGTATTTTCACAAAATCAATACGGCAATGTGGCAATCGGCTATGCCTTGGTAGTAGCTAATGTTGAATATGTAATTGCTAATATTGTTAGTAATACGGTAGTTACTTTAGATGTAAATTATGAGGCGACAAGTAGTGCATCTCAAGGCGGTTTGGCAATTCAACAACAACCAAAAGGTCTAAGAACTTATGGTTGGGGCGGCCAAGGCGCAGCTAATTTATTATATGGTGCTAACACTGTTAATGCAAGAAACGTATACGGTGTTGACATTTATGAGGCAATGAGTGCTCAAAATAAAGCAAAGGGTATTGTTCATACAGGTTGGGTGCATTATCAAACTTGGGTTAATACACAAGGAACTACAAGAAATAGAGCTGAAGTATTGGTAGCAATGTCTAAGAACTTTAACCGTTCTAATGTAGACTATAATATTGGTTTAGATGCTAACGACGATGCTATATTAGCAGATTTGTCATTATATTTTACACAGACGCCACAAGTCAATGGTCGTACAGCGAATGCACAATATCCAGGAGCAAGCTATTCAGTATTGGCAAATTCCACATTGGGTACTCAAAATTCTGGTGCGGTGTTGTCATACAAATGGCAGAAATCTCCGAACGCAAGCGTTTGGGTAGACGTTATCGATACGCCTTATGCAGGCGCAGTTGGCTTCAGTGGCAACACTACAGCGAACTTAGTTATATCTAACGTATACTTAGGTATCAATACTGTAAATATCTATATCAGAGCAATCGTAACAGCAAATGCTGCAGCAAATCTAATATCTGATCCTATTCAGATCTATGTTGGACAATCTCAGTAATTGTAGTCTTTAACTAAAGTAGAAAATACAGAATGGCAGATTTAAAATTATCTGATTTAGCTTCGGCGGCAGGCATCACTGATGATACGTTCTTTTACGCAATTCAGGGAGGCCTAAGCCGAAAGTTATCATCTAATGTTCTTGCTGGAAATCTAATTGACCCTGTCCTTAGGAATAAAATTGTTCTTGATGGGGTTCAATTAATTCGAGGTTCGGATACTGATCAAACAATTAGTGTCACTAAAACAAGAACAGAATTTGATTTAGGTCCTTATTCTGTAACACCTACTCTACCTAATGCTGATAGAGACGGAGTTTTAAAGATAATCACCCTTGCCAATGTGCAGGGTGGTTCTTTATATCTATCTGCAGATAATTCAAATATCTATACTAACACTTGGGTTCAGATGTCTAAACCTGGTGATAGTGTTACATTGATTTACAGCGGCAGTAAATATTCCAATAGTTGGGCAATACTTGCAACCAGTCCCGGAGTAAAAACAAGTATTCTTTTAGATGAAGCTAATATTTCTGATGCAAGAATTAGAAGAGCCATTAGTGCAAAAGATAATACAATTATCTATGATGAAGCTGCTGGTACTATACAAGTAGGTAATATTTCAAACTTAATTGCAAAAGTTAGTTTAGCAAATGTTACCACTGACGATTTAAAAGAAGGTAACGTAAATTTTTACTTTACCAATAATAGAGCAGTTATTGCATTAACACCTTCTTTAAATCAACTTAGAAAAAGAAATGCAAACATAATTTATGTATCTATAAATGGTGATGATGCTTTAGACGGATTTACAACAGCCAATGCAGTGGCGAATATTCACGTTGCCCTGTCGAGAGCAAATGCCTACATGACAGTTCATGTATATCCTGGCAAATATACCTTATACAATAATCCAGTTACTATTCCTAAAAAGGTATCCTTAATTGGAAATGATTTAAGAGTTACTGATATAACTCCACAGAATACTACATCCGATATGTTCTATATGAACACGGGTGCTTACGTAAATGGATTTACATTTAGAGGACATCAAGCAGCGAATCCTGATAATATCAGAGGCGCAGCTGCAGTATTTGCATATAATCCAGATGGGTCTGCAGGTAATATTACAACCAGTCCATATATTCAAAATTGTTCTTCTATTACAACAAATGGTGCCGGTATACGAGTAGACGGTTCTGTTGTGGGCGGTTTAAGATCCATGGTTGTTGATGCTTTTACGCAGTTCAATGAAGGTGGTATTGGTGTTTATATGTTGAACCAAGGTTACGTACAATTGGTTTCAGTATTTACGATTTGTTGTCATTATGCTATTCTTGCAGAATCCGGCGGTTTTGGATCAGTAACAAATTCCAACTCATCATTTGGTACATATGGTATAGTTGCGGACGGAGTAAGTCCTAGATTATATAGCGGCAAAGTTATAGCACAATTAACAAGCAGAACAGTTCAAATGGAGGTATCTAAGCCGCCTAATTTGAATGATAGATTGCTAATGGCAAATTACAATCAAGATAAATGTTTTAGAGATACGGGTTTAATTGTTGATTCTTTTGCTTTAGATTTGGCGTATGGAAGTAATACACAATCTAGATTTAGTGGATTGCAATATTGGGGTCAGTCTGTCAATAAGACATTAGACCAAACTGCAGAAGTTAATGCAGCGCTACAATATTTTAAAACTCTCGCAACTAACGTTGTTATTAATAGTACAGCATGGGATAATAATGCAGCTAAACCATATCAAGGCGGTAATGCACAAGTAATTCTTGGCGGTGCTCCTGGTGATGCTGATGTTAAACTAGCAGTTGGTAATTTATTTGGTACATATATAGACATTTATAATAATGGTGTCTATGCTGTTACTGATAAAATTATACCTAATAGATATGCTGCACCGCAACCATCGACATGGACAAACGCTGCGAATCTGTTAGTTGCCAATAAGAATTTTATTGCATCTGAGGTATCGGCATTTTTTGGAAATACATATCCATATGCTACATATATACCCGGAAAAACAATATATGCCGATATTGCTGAAACTATAGATAGTATTGCTTTTGATATTTTAAGTAGCAATTTAGCGTATCAATCTAATCGTCAAACAATTACAAAATCTATTTTAAATTATAGTTATGGAACTGTTTCTGCAGTACAAAATCAGCAAGTGCAATCTGGCGCAGCGTTTAGTTTTATTAAGACATTTATAGATGAAATATTAAACAATACTCTTATAACTGCTCCTTATCAAACTACATATATTCAAAATACTAGTATTTCCGGAACAGTTACATTATCGGATATAACATATGTCAGAGATAGAATTGACGACACGGTAAATATTATTTTAAATGGTCCATCTTATCAGAATGTACAAAATAATATTAAACCAATAAGTTTAACACCAAAAACAGCTTCGAATATTGTAACTGCGACAAAAATAATTTTTGCAAATAGAGATTTTATTAGAGCAGAAGTTTTGGCATACGTTAATCAAAATTGGACAGATATTAGCAATGGCACAAGAAATTTCTATACAGTAAGTGAAGCCACAAATGTAAGCCCGAACGTATATATAGTAACATTTGATGAAAAAATTCTTGTTGCAGATAGACCGTTGGCAAATAGTTCAGTGTCATTCCACCAAGGAAGTTATATTCAGACATCTACTCATACATTTGAATATGTAGGTTCGGGAGATACTTTGACAACAGCTCTACCGTATAATGGTGGTAGACCAGTACAAGATAACGAAGTTGTATTTTCTAGAGGCGGAGCTGTTTACTATACAAGTACAGACCACAAAGGCGATTTTAGAATTGGCGACGAATTATTAATTAATAGAGCAACTGGTACAATTAATGGCAGAACATTCAATAAGAGTTTGTTTGCAGTAATGACGCCATTCATACTAGCATTACAATAAGGATAATACATGGCAACCCTAGTCCCATTAAATACGTTTAAAACGGTAACTTCTAATTTATATACAAATGATACTTTATTGTACACAACTCCGCAAGAAACAGCAACGATTGTTTTGACCGCGCAGGTTAGTAATATTACTGATAATGCTGCAAATATTACTGTCATACATAGATCAAATGTTTTATCTGGAGGATTCAGAGTAATCACAGATACAGAGTTGGTAAAGAATTTTGAAATTGCTCGCAATGATGCAGCATCAGTTATTGTTGGTAAAATTGTTCTTGAACAAGATCAGGCAATTATCGCACGGTGCGGTGCTAATGCATCATTAAAAATTTTATTGAGTTTATTAGAAACATCCCTACAATAAAATGTCATTATCTAGTTTAAGTGGAAAATTCAAATCCGATAATTCTGCTAACTTAACAGCTGATCAATATTTTGTTGACTTACAAAACATTGAACAGTTTTTAGGTATACCGGGAGGAACTGGCTATTACTTAAGAGGCGACAGTAATGGTCTTAGGTATTGGTCTAATACCAGTGCGGGGGCAACAGGAGCAACAGGTGCGACTGGACTAACTGGTGCTACGGGAGCCACAGGAGCCACAGGTGCTACAGGATCCGGCGCAACCGGCGCAACCGGACCTCGCGGAGATCAATATTCTACAAAAACTGCCAACATATTAACTACTAATACTGGTATTCAATCATTTTTTGTTGCTAACAGTTTAGCTTGGACTATTGGTCAGCCATTAATTATTGCCTACGATGCCGCCAATATCATGACTGGAACGGTAATTAGTTATGATGCTATTACTGGCAACATGATAGCCAATGTGATATTAACTTCTGGTAATGTTACTGCAAATCTTTGGAGTATCAATCTTTCTGGAGCAGCCGGTGTACCTGGTGCCACCGGATTGGGTGCCACAGGAGCAACAGGATTAACTGGTGCTACAGGAGCAACAGGCTTTGGCGCTACAGGCGCTACAGGCGCTACAGGATCACAAGGCGCCACAGGATTAACAGGAGCAACAGGTTTAGGTGCAACAGGATTAACAGGTGCGACGGGGGTAAGAGGCGCTACAGGTGATATTGGTACGACAGGTGCCACCGGTGTAGGTGCCACAGGTGCCACAGGAGCAAACGGTGCAACAGGCGTCCAAGGTGCTACAGGATTGGGTGCTACAGGTGTCCAAGGTGCCACAGGAGTAATAGGAACTACTGGTGCTACTGGAGTACAAGGTGCTACAGGTGTCCATGGTGCCACAGGAGCGAACGGTGCGACAGGAGCTACGGGTATAGGAGCCACAGGTCTTACTGGTGCTACAGGCATAGGAGCCACAGGATCAACAGGTCTTACTGGTGCTACAGGTATAGGTTCTACTGGTACAGTTGGAGCTACAGGGCTTACTGGCGCTACCGGTATAAATGGTGCTACTGGATTAACTGGTGCTACTGGGCAAACTGGTGCAACAGGAACACCCGGTAATTTTGGTGCTACAGGTATAGGCGCTACAGGAGCAACAGGTTTAGGAGCCACAGGCGCCACCGGAGTACCAGGCGCGACTGGTGTAGGTTCTAGTGGAATACCAGGTTCTACTGGTGCTACAGGCATAGGAGCCACAGGATCAACAGGTCTTACTGGTGCTACAGGAGCTACAGGTTTTGGCGCTACAGGCGCAACCGGATTAACTGGTGCTACCGGTATAAATGGTGCTACTGGATTAACGGGTGCAACTGGTTTAGGTGCTACAGGTGTTCCAGGAGCCACAGGGTTAGGAGCCAACGGAGCGATAGGCGCAACCGGCGTAGGTTCGGTCGGCGCTACAGGTATTACAGGTGCTACGGGTGCTACTGGATCATTTGCTATCACTTCGACTCCTCAGTTTCTATCATTAGGTGTTGGTACTTCTGCTTCTGGAGCAACAGGAGAAATTAGAGCAACAAATCAAATTACTTCCTATTATTCTGATGATAGATTAAAAACGTATTTAGGTAAAATTGATAATGCTCTTCAAAAAGTTAGATCATTGGAAGGCTTTTACTATGAGGCAAACGAATTAGCACAATCACTAGGATATACTGCTAAAAAAGAAGTTGGTATTTCTGCACAATCGGTGCAGCAAGTGCTGCCAGAGATTGTTACTACGGCACCAATTGATTCAAGATTTTTAACAGTTTGGTATGAAAGACTTGTTCCTTTATTAGTTGAAGCAATAAAAGAATTGGATAATGTTGGTGGTGCTACAGGTATTACTGGTGCAACTGGCATTGCTGGTCCAATGGGATTACTTGGATCGCCTGGTGCTACAGGACAAACTGGAGCTACAGGAATTAGTATTATAGGAGCTACAGGATTTCCGGGTGCCACAGGATTAACGGGTGCAACAGGTATTTCTATAACGGGTGCAACTGGTTTAGGTGCTACAGGTGCTACAGGAGAAATTGGACCGCAAGGTGCAACTGGAGAAATTGGACCGCAAGGTGCAACTGGTTTAGGTGCTACAGGTATTACTGGCGCAACAGGTGTTATGGGCGCTACTGGAATTACAGGACCCAAGGGCGGTGGCAATTATATTCAAACTATATATAAATCTTCTGGGATATTTAATACAAAAGAAAAAATTGCAAATGGTCTTAATGCATTAAAGGTTACTGTGTTGGGCGGCGGAGGTTCAACTGCAGAATTAAAACGTTCTACAGAATTGATAGCGACTTCTGGCGGCGGTGCTGGAGGCATGGCAATTAAATATTGGTCTGCATCAGAATTATTAGAAGATTTACCGTTTACAGTAGGCGATCCCGGCAATACAACTTCTTTTGGTATAAATGAAATACTGATTACTGCAACCGGCGGAAGTCAAGGTGCAGGTGGAATAGGCTTGGGTGGTGATATAAATGTGCAAGGACAGAATGGAAGTGCGGGAAATATTGATGTAATAACAATACGAGGTGCTGGCGGTAGTAGCATATACGGTGCCGGAGCTCCTATATCATATGGATCGGGTCCGGGTACAACTAGTTATGGGTATGGTTCAGGTGCAGGAGGTGTAGCATCGTCAGAAGATACTTCACATCCTGGTGCACTAGGCACACCGGGTATTATTATTGTTGAGGAGTTTTATTAATGCAAGCATTAGTTTCCATAAACGAATTGCGAGAATATGGTTATCGTGTTGCACAAGTTGTACAAGATGATAAGACATTTCCGGTAGCAACAGGATTATTTTGGTATCCTTGTTCAGATGATGTTGTTGCAGAAAAATATTTTTATGATCCTGGAACAGCTACAATAATTAAAATAGAAAGATAATAATGTCATTATCTAGTTTAAGTGGTAGAATAAAACTTTCACCTAATGCAGCAAATGTATTAGATAGATATAGTTTTCTTCGTTTAACTGATGCTGAACCAAATTTAGGTTTACCGTCAGGGTATGGTTATTATTTACGAAGCGATCCGGATGGTCGTAGATATTGGACAGTACTAGACGCAAACGTCAGAACATCTTCCAGATATGATTATGTTATAGCTGGATCTGTTGCAACTATAGATAACACAGTACTTAGTTTAGCTAATACATATTTAACATTTGATTACCAAAAAGATCAAATTCTAGTTTGGGTCAACGGAGTATTAATTTCTCCAGGTGGGTCAAGCGAAACTCCAGATTATACAGTAACAGCAAATACAGTTACTTTTACACAAGTAGTAAGTAGCGGAGATATTGTTTCAATACTTCCTGTTTTAGGTGGGGGAACAGGGCCTCAAGGTGATCTTGGCGCTACAGGTGCTACAGGTGCTACAGGTGTAAATGTAGTTTCAGGCGGCGCCACAGGTTCGACCGGCGTTAGAGGAGCTACAGGTGCTACAGGAGATCAAGGTTTAACTGGTACTACAGGTGCTACAGGAGCAGGTGCCACAGGATTAACCGGTGCAACAGGTGCAACTGGTTTAGGTTCAACCGGATCGCAAGGTAGTACAGGCGCAACAGGAGCAACAGGTACAGGCGCAACAGGAGCAACAGGTACAGGTGCAACAGGAGCCACAGGAGCCACAGGTATTACTGGCGCAACAGGTGTTATGGGCGCTACTGGATTAACAGGGGCAACAGGGGCAGGGGCAACAGGTACTCTTGGGGCTACTGGACCACTAGGTGCTACTGGTCTAACGGGGGCTACTGGACCACTTGGTTCTACTGGAGCAACCGGCACTCTTGGCGCAACTGGCCAAACAGGCTCTACTGGTCTAACGGGTGCTACTGGTGCAGGTGCAACTGGTGCTACTGGTGCAGGCGCAACTGGGGCAACAGGAATAACAGGAACAACTGGTGCAACCGGAACACCCGGTTCAACCGGACAAACTGGTGCGACGGGGTCTGGAGCTACAGGCGTACCAGGTGCCACCGGCGCAACAGGTATTGGTTTAGCAGGAGCAACAGGGGCAACTGGAGCGCAGGGCGCAACAGGAACTCAAGGCGCTACAGGTTCGTTGGGAGCTACTGGTTTAGCTGGAGGATTTACTACAAATTCAAAAGCACAAGTATTAAGATTAGGTGTAGGCACTGATCCAGCCGCTACAGGATGGGTCGACGGTGAAATAAAAGCAACAAATAATATTACTGCTTATTATTCAGATGATAGACTTAAAACTCGTTTAGGTAGAATTGAAAATGCTCTGCAGAAAGTTAGAGAATTGGAAGGATTTTATTATGAAGCTAACGAGCTTGCGCAATCGTTAGGTTATACTGTTAAAAAAGAAGTTGGATTATCTGCACAATCTATGCAAAAGGTATTGCCCGAAATTGTTACCAAGGCACCAATTGACGAAAAATACTTAACAATTTGGTATGAAAGAACTGCGCCTTTGTTGGTTGAGGCAATTAAAGAACTTGCCAATGAAATAGACGAGATTAAGAAAAAGATGTTATAATTAAAAATTATTGAGGATTATATAATGAGATTTCATATTCTAGGATTGCCCCACACTGTAACATCTAAAGAGTATAATGCGTGTGCTTATACTCAAAAAGTTCTTAAATTTGGTAAAATGATGACGAGCCTTGGGCACACCGTTATTCATTATGGTCACGAAGATTCGGATTTAATTTGTTCTGAGCATGTAACTGTTATAACCAATGAAGATTGGAATATTGCTTATGGTGATTATGATTGGAGAAAAAACTTCTTTAAATATGATACTGCAGATCATGCATATCAAACATTTTACAAAAATGCCATTCGAGAAGTAGGTAAAAGAAAACAAAAAAACGATTTCATACTTCCTTTTTGGGGAACGGGTGTAAGACCTATTTGTGATGCACATGAGCATGACATGATTGTAGTTGAACCTGGAATAGGATATGCAGGTGGACATTGGGCAAGATGGAAAGTCTGGGAATCGTATGCAATTATGCATGCCAACTATGGGCTAAGTGCAGTAGGTACTTGCAAACAAGATTGGTATAATGTTGTTATTCCTAATTATTTTGATTTAGATGATTTTGAATTCTCAGAAGAAAAAGATGATTACTTTCTTTTTCTTGGAAGAGTATATAGCGGCAAAGGCATAGATATAGCAATACAAGTAACAGAAAAATTGGGTAAAAAATTAATTATTGCTGGACAAAATCCTGATAATTTAACTTTTCCTAGTAATGTTGAATTTGTAGGATATGCAGATACAGCCAAAAGAAAAAAGTTAATGTCTAGAGCTAAAGCTGCTTTTGTTCCATCTATGTATATAGAACCATTTGGTGGTGTACAAATAGAAATGTTACTTTCAGGTACGCCCACAATAACTACAGATTGGGGTTCATTTACTGAAAACAATATTAACGGTATTACAGGATATAGATGTAATACATTTGATCAGTTTGTGACTGCGGCAAAAAATATAGATAAAATACTTCCAAAGAATTGTAGAATGTGGGGCGAGAATTTTTCGTTAGAAAAAGTAGCCTCAATGTATGAGGAATTTTTTCAAAATATTTTGAACGTATATGATGGCAAAGGATGGTATCAGGAAAATTTAGATGGTAGAAATCTAGATTTTATGTGTAAACAGTATCCAAGTGTGACTATAGAAAAACCGCAAACTTTAGCGGCATTAAATAAAATAGACTACGATGTTGTTTGGAATGAAGAGAAGCCAATGGCAGACCGATTGGCGGTTTGGGTGGCGGATAAAATCAATCCTACAAAAGTTGTAGATATTGGATGTGGTCCAGGTATAACTGTTTATGCCTTAAGAGAAAAAAGTATAGATGCAATAGGGTATGATGTAGATGAAAGAGTAATAGGTAAAGAATTTTTAAATCAACAAAGTTTATTTGAAGTTAATGATCCTGCAGATTTAGTTGTGTGTCTTGAAGTTGCAGAACATATTAAAGAAAAACTAGCAGATAATGTTGTTGATAGTATAATTAGAAATATAAAAAAACCGGGTAAATTAATTTGGACAGCTGCTCAACCTGGGCAGGGTGGAGTGGGACATATTAATTGCCAGTATAAAGAATATTGGAGTGATAAATTTTTAGCCAAAGGAATGGTTAGAGATTTTGAATTAGAAAACGACCTATATCAGTATATGAAATCGGGATATTGTTTAGGTTGGTTCTTAAATAACATAATGATTTTTAGAATGGAATAGATGATTCTTTGTCAAAAAACCCAAATTTTTAGTATTATAAATAATAGAGAAAAAGTCTGGGAAAAGAATGACAAGAGCACGGATATTTTCGCAAACAGGTGGTACGGGTGGCGGTGGTAATGCATTTGGTGAAGCAAATATAACACTATCCGTATTGCAGAAGTTTTTAACTACTGCAAATGTTACAGAATTAACAAATTTATACTTTAGTAATACTAGAGTATTTGCTAACCTACGGCTTGCTAGTTTAAATGATCTATATGATGTAGACACAACATACAAGGCAAACGGACAAGCTTTATTATGGAATTCTGTAAGCAACGTTTGGTATCCTGGTAATGTAGTAGCCACAATTTTAAATACAGATTATTTAAATGAAGGTACGAGCAACCTATATTATACAAATGCAAGAGCCAGAACTGCATTTACGCCCGGTGATCCTACTATTGAAATTAATTGGTCAACTGGAACAATTCGAGCCAACGTAACAGCAATAGCCAATTCTGCTTCTACAACCGATGGAGTAACAGAAGGATATGTAAATAAGTATTTTACAAATTCAAGAGTATTCGCAAATTTACAGCTTGCTAGTTTAAATGATCTATATGATGTAGATATAAATCCTTACGCAACAAACAACCAAGTATTAGTATATAATCAAAATACTGGTAAATGGTTTGCTAGTACTCCTTCAGTAACAAATGCATTCTTTGCCCAATATGCAGGCGAAGCAAATGTAGTCTTGCAGATTAACAATTTTACAACCGATAATTTGGTTGCTGGTGCTAATAATTTTTACTTAACATATAGTGCATTAGCTAATATTTTAACGGCAAATGTAAGTATAAATTTACTTAAGGATGTAGATACTTCGCAACCTACACTTGCTGCAGGTAATGTATTAACGTATGACGGTAATACATGGATTCCGCGAAATATAGTTACAACCAATTCAGTAAATGCAAGTAATGCAAATGTAGCTTTATTTGCATATTTAGCAAATGTAGCTAATACTGTTGTAACTTTAAATAATTTTACAACTGCAAATTTAATTGAATCCAGCAGTAATCTGTATTTTACATATGCTAGAGCAAACGCAGCAATATGGCCTAGTTTAACATCTGCAAATATTGCTAATTTTAATAGCACAGTTAATGCAACAGTTTATCCAACCCTAACTACTGCAAACGTAACTGAATTAACTAATCAGTATTTTACAAATGTAAGAGTTTTACAAGCAGTAAATCCTTTATTAACTACATCCAATGTAATAGAAGGATCAAATTTTTACTTTACAAATTCAAGAGTATTAACTGCTTTAGAATGGGCAGATACTACTACGACTCGTAACTTAATAGTACAAGCAAATTTAATTGTTAATGGTGCATTTACAAGACTTCAAGTTAGTAATGTAGAAACCGCCGCAAGATTTATTACTGTTGCTAGAGATGCAACAACCCCAACACAAGCAGAAGGCGCAGGTATACGTATTGCAGGCGCAAATGCTAGTATATCATATGGTCAAGCTGGTGATTATATTGGCATTAATAAGAATTTAGTTATATATGGTAATATTTTGCCTGCAGTTTCTGGAACATTCCAATTAGGATCTCGTACACAGAAATGGAAAGATTTATTCTTAGGTACTCAGACATTATATATAGGTGATTTTGCCATAGGGCAAACTCCGTCGGGTGGATTATTTTTCGGTAATGTAGATTCTCAAGCAGCAACAAATTTACAAACAGGTAATATTGCAGCAACACAATCATTAACTGTTGATAGAATTTTTAATTCGTCTGAAATTAATTCTTACATCGGTGGCAATGTATTTCAATTCTTAGTTGGTACTACCGCTAATTTATACTTAGGTATAAAGAAAAGTGATGATTTTAATAAGTTTGCTGGTATCAAAATTTCAGAGTTAAAGGATGCTACAGGTAATGTTTATAGTGACGTTATCATTTATAATGACAAAGAAGGAACAAATAATTCTACAGCAAGAATTTCTGTTTTAGCTACCGGCAACGTCAACATTAATGCGCAGGCTACAGTATATGGTAACTTAGATGTAAAAGATCATATTACTACTGATAGAATTATATATGCTAATACTAATCATACATTAAAAGTATATCAATACTATAATGAATCGACTCAGAGTTTGGATACAATATTCTTATGACAAATTCTGCAAGATTAACTTCAGATGGAATATTATTTACCCGAGGATTAGATGAGTATACTCAAAATACAATCAGCCAAACTCAGAATGTACTTTTTGCTGCAGAATTTGACGAAGTAACAATAAACCCAATATCAAATGGTTTGGCTAAAAAAGAATATGCAGATGGCAGATACAAAATTGCAGGATATTTTGACGAAGTGACATCGTTTTAAACCAACATAAATAATAAGTATTATTAAAAAAGATAAGAAATGGCAAAATTACTAAGTGGCACGCGAATATATGGCAACGCTGCGGTTGATACCTTTATCACCGTTGGTGGTACTATCTATGCAGGAAATATTGTCATTGATTCTATTACTGCTAATACGTGGTTTAGATTATATACTGCAAATATAAGCGAATCACTTACAAATCTATTTTATACAAATGCGAGAGTAATAGCTGCCGTTGTTCCTTGGTTAGATACAGCAAATGTACGAGAAACAAATGGTAATCTTTATTATACTAATGCAAGAGTAATATCTGCTATTACTCCTTTATTGACAACATCTAATGTAATTGAAGGATCCAATTTATATTTTACCGCTGCAAGAGTTAATGCAACGGTTCAACCATTCTTAACTACTGCAAATGTATCAGAACTAACAAATCAATATTTCACAAATGTAAGAGTTTTACAAGCAGTTACTCCAGTATTAACTACAGCAAATGTTTTAGAATTAACAAACCAATATTTTACAAATACTAGAGTTTTACAAGCAGTTACTCCAGTATTAACAACATCTAATGTAATTGAAGGATCTAATTTATATTTTACTCCTCAACGAGCTATAGAAGCTCTTAGAGGAAATAATGTAACTGTTAATAATTTAGTTGTTTCTGGTGATTTAGAAATACAAGGTAATGTTGTTACTGTAAATGCAGCAACATTAAATATAGAAGACAAAAATATTCTTATTGCAAATGGTGCAATAAACTCAGGACAAGCTGACGGCGCAGGCATTACTATTGCAGGTGCAAACGCAAATATAACTTATCAAAGTACAGGTGATAAGTTTGTAATCAATAAACCTTTAGATGTAACAGGTAATATTAACGGAACAAACGCAGCGTTCCTTAATGGTGATCCTGTTATAACGCTAAACCCGTTAAATCAAAGCATATCGGTACTTCGTTCTCAGTTAGACGCTCCTACTGGAAATGTACTTTACGTATCTGGCAACGGTGACGATCGTAATAGCGGATATTCATTAGCAAATGCGCTGGCTAATATTCATACTGCACTTAACAAAGCTGAATCGTGGACAACGGTTTTTGTTAAGAGCGGTGACTATGTTCTATACAACCAACCTGTAACGATTAAGAAACGTGTTGGTATGGTTGGCGACAATTTGAGAACAACTACAATTAGACCTTCTGAAAGAACGAAGGATATGTTCTATGTGAATAATGCTTGTTATGTAACAGGATTCACATTTAGAGACCATTTAGCTCCAGCTGCAGTATTCTCATATAATCCAGATGGTTCTGCTGGATTTATTACAACTAGCCCATATATTCAAAATTCATCATCTATAACAACTACCGGTACAGGTATGCGAGTTAATGGTGCATATGTATCTGGTTTACGTTCTATGGTTGTTGATTCTTATACTCAAACCAATGAAGGTGGTATAGGAATGCATATGTTAAACAGAGGCTACACTCAGTTAGTTTCTGTATTTACAATTTGCTGCGATATCGCAATTCTTGCAGAAGATGGTGGATTCTGTTCTATTACGAATTCTAATGCATCATTTGGTCGCTTAGGATTAGTTGCAAGAGGTGTAAGTAATCCTTTGAATTTTGGTAATTTTGATAGAGTCGAAGAAACAGATGCTGGGACTTTTTATGTCTTTAAGAATTTAAATATAAGACCTAATTACGGAGATGCTGTTCTTTTTGCCAATTATAGTAAAGCAAAATGTGAAAGAGATACTGGCTTAATTGTAGACTCCTTGGCAATAGATTTGGCGTATGGAAGTAACACACAATCAACATTTGCTGGATTACAATACTGGTCTCAAACAACCTCAGCAATACCAAATCAATCTCCAGAAACAGTTGCAGCTGTTAAATATGCTAAAAATTTAGCATCAAATATTGTACAAAATATAACTATAACTCCAGTAAAACAAGCAAACGTTACCCAAGTTTCTGCTACTGCTGGAGATCAACCGGCAACAGTTGCAACAGATTTTGAATTAATTGCAAATATTATTGAAAGCGGAACAGTTGGTGTTACTGATAAAATAGTATCTAATCAATATCCTGCAAATACAAATGTCGGTGCGCAAAGAACTGCTAATTTATTATTCTTAAATAGCAATTTTATTGCTGCAGAAACAGTTGCATATATAAGACAAACTTATCCATATTTCTTTGGCAATGCTACGTATTTTATTGATGCTGCGAACTCTGAGGCAACTTGTACTAGGGATGTTGGTTATATAATTAACAGTGTAGCATTTGATGTATTACATGGTGGCAATAGACAAGCTATTATGGCAGGAACATATTATTATAACTATAATAATGGTGCTACTCAAATTAATAATCAGGTTGTACAAACAGGTGCAGCTTATAACTATATCGGTAGTATAATTACTGATGTAGTAAGAAACAAAAAGAACGCATTTTATAATCAAGAAAAATGTGAAAGAGATACTGGTTTAATTGTAGACTCCTTAGCGTTTGACTTAGCTTATACTGGTAATAGCCAATCCAATTTTGCAGGATTACAATACTGGTCACAAAGTACTTCTGATATACAAAACCAACAGACTCAGACAATCGCAGCAATAAATTATGCGAAAAGATTAGTATCTAATATTATTACTAATACTACCATAACCTCCCCAAAACAGGCAAATGTTATTCAAGTTACAGGCACGGGCGGAACTACTATTGAAAGAGCGAGAGTAGATACAGATTTTGATTTAGTTGCAAACATCATTGATAGTGGAACAGTCGGCGTTACTGATAGAATAATACCAAATCAATATCCTGCAAATACTAGCATAAATGTTAATAATGGTGCAAATTTAATTATTGCTAACAAAGGATTTGTTCAAGCAGAAGTTGTTGCATTTATAAATCAAACATATCCTGGATTTTTTGCTAATGCAAATAATTTTGTTGATGCAGCAAATGCACAAGCAACTTGTTCAAGAGATGTTGGGTATATTTTAGATAGTATTACATTTGATTTAAGACACGATGGTAACAAACAAGCAGTTCAAGCAGGAACTTATTACTATAATTACACTGCGAATGTGACACAAATTAATAATCAGATTGTGCAAACGGGCGCAGCTTATAATTTTATTGGTAGTATAATAGATGAAATTATAACAGGTGTACCCGTAGCGAATGTAAGACAAACACTAGTAGTACAAAATACGACAGCAGCTTCTGCAGCTACATTAGCAGAAGCAAATATTATATTACAGAAAATAAATCTGATTACTAATATTATTACATATGGCCCGAATGTTTCTGTAGCAAAAACTCCTATTAGTGGAAATGCATCATCTAATATTAATATTATAAATGCAACAAAATTAATTTTAGCGAATAAAGAATTCATTAAAGCAGAAACGATTGCGTATATTAATGATGTCTTATTTGACCCACCATATCAAATAACTGTTAGACAAAATACAACAGCTTTCCCTGCAGCAACATATGCCGAAGCCAATTTGGTAATAAATAATATAAATCTAATTACAAATATTATAGCAAATGGTCCATCTGTTGCACCACCTAAACGACCAATTAGTTATACTCCAAGCACCACTCCAAACGTAATTAATGCTGCTAAAATTATTCTAGCAAATAGAGATTATATTGTTGCAGAAGTAAGTAAATATGTAGATAGAAACTGGTCAAATATTAGTAATGGATCAGTTGCATTTTATACTGTTGCAAATGCCAGTCCGTTAACCGCAGGTAATGTATCATATGTAAAATTGTTAGAAACAGTTACCGCTGAAACTATATTATCCAATGCATCAGTTAGTTTCCATCAACCAAGTTATATTTCTGCATTAGGATATACATTTGAATATATAGGTTCTGGTACAGTATTAGCACAAGCTTTACCATATGCCGGAGGTATACCAATACAGGAAAATGAAGTTACTGAAGAAAAAGGCGGTAGAGTTTATTTCACAAGTACCGATCAACAAGGTGATTTTAGAATTGGTGAGAACTTAGTATTTAATAGAGTAGATGGTACCATTAGTGGTAGAACATTTACCAAAGCATTGTTCGCAACTATGACACCATATATATTAGCAATCGAAGGATAAAAATAAAATGGCAACCGCATTAAATGTATTTAGAACAATAACTGCAGATTTAACAACAAGTGATACAGTTTTGTATACCGCACCTGCTAGAAAAACAGGTATTTTTCTATCGGTACAAGCAGCAAATTTAACAAATGCTACAATAAGAACATCTTTTTATCATGGATCGAATGCAAATGTTAAAACTGCACTTGCTAAAAATTTTAAAGTACCAGCAAACGATGCTATGGCAATTATTAGTGCAGGTTCTAAATTAGTTTTGGAAACAGGCCAAAAAGTATATGCTTCAGCCAGTTCAAATAATTCCGTTCAACTAGTAATGAGCATATTAGAATCAGCAAATGACTAAACTACTATCCGGCAGAGTAGCAAAAGTACCTAGTGCTAATGTTAGTGCAGATCGCTACGAATTTATAGATCTTTCGGAAACAGAGCCGGACTTAGGGCTACCTACGCAATCCGGTTGGGTATTATCTTCAGATGTAACTGGTAATAGAGCTTGGGTTGATCCTGTACAGGCAGCAGGCGGAATTCCATTTTTTGCAAATACGTCTTTAGTCGCCAATGTTTCTTTTCAAGCAAACGTTGCCAATACTGTTAACCGTATTGATAATTTTACTACAACAAATTTACGAGAAGGTTCAAATCTATACTATACTGATGCCAGAGTATTAGCAAATGTTTCCCAGATGAGCGTCAACGTATTGGCAGATGTTGACATAACAGGTATTGTTCCAAATGGTATTTTGACATGGGACGGTACTAAGTTTATAGCAGGTACTATTACTACAGGTGCGGTCGCTAATACTGCTCTATTCTCATATGTTGCAAATGTTGCTAATACTGTATTAACTTTAAATAATTTTACTACTGCCAATTTAATTGAATCTAGTAGTAATTTATATTATACGAATGCTAGGGCCAGAACAGCATTTACTGCAGGTACCGGTATCGTCATTGATTGGGCAGCTGGAACAATTACAGCAAATTCTGGCGGTATTGTAGCAGGTCTAACCACTGCAGATGTTCGAGAAGTTAGTTCTAATTTATATTTTACAAACGCGAGAGTTGTCGCAGCACTTTCAAATGCTACGATTACTGGCAATTTAACTGTTACGGATACGATATTTGCTAATACCTTTACTGGAGCGAATGGCGGACAACCTGTTATTGCCTCTATTGGCAGTCTTACATTATCTGCTGGTAATAACGGTAATATTGTATTTACAAGTAATATTATTGCTAACAAGATAACTGCAAACAATCTTGTTATTAATGGTAATGAATTATTTTCAGGCGAGTCTGGCGCAAATTTAACAGTTACACAAATTACTGCTAATATTTGGAATGGATTATATACATCAAATGTAATTGAGACAAGCGGCAATTTATACTTTACTAACGCTAGAGTAGTTTCTGCTTTAATCGCAGGACAAAACATTATTATTGAGGCTAATGGTAGAATTAGTGCAAATATTGCAGCTACTACTGCGCAATCCTTAAATTTAACCACCGCAGATGTAAGAGAAGTTGCGGGCAATCTATATTATACCAACGCTAGAGTCATTGCAGCTCTTTCAAATGCTACAATTACAGGTAATCTAACTGTAACCGACACAATATTTGCCAACACATTTACAGGAGCGAATGGAGGTCAGCCGGTAATCGCTTCCATTGGTACGCTTACATTATCCGCTGGTAATAACGGTAATATTGTATTTACCAGCAACATCATTGCCAACAAAATAACAGCAAATAATCTTGTTATTAATGGAAATGAATTGTTCACCGGCGAACAAGGTTCAAATCTAACAGTTACACAAATTACTGCAAATAGTTGGCTTGGATTATATACGGCAAATGTAATAGAATCATCTAGCTATCTATACTTTACAAATGCGAGAGTTGCATCCAATGTTGTTGCTCTATTTACACCAAATGGAAATGTATCTGCATATGCATCAAAGTATATTGTAGAATATAATCCAAGTACAAAAGTAATTAGTTATTCTAGCACACCAGATGCATCTAATCCTTATATCACAGGATATAGTTCAGAAATTCATGTAAGTCCTGTTGCATTTAATGATAGTGGTAACGGAACGATTGGTGATCCAGTAAAAACAATTGCTAAAGCAAAACAATTATTAGCAGCTGCGTTTGAAACAACTGGTGCCGGGTTTAGAAGATCAATTATTTTACACCCTGGGGATTATACAGAAAATGTAACCATTGATACTCAATATACTGTTTTAACCACACACGAGTTGATTGGCAAAAATACTACACTATCTGGCACGTTAACGATTACGAAAGGTTGTACAATTGATGGTCTAAAAATGACCAATCTTGTTATTAGTGCAGCATCTGCAGATGGTTCGGTTGATATTATTGGTTGTACAGTAACAGGCACAGCAACAAAAACATCAACAGCATATACAAATTTTAGAGGATGCGACTTATCCACATCTACACTAAGCATTACTGGCGCTGGTACAGTTGTGTTGAATGGTGGTAATTATTATACCCTTACGGTAAATAATGCGTCTGCTGCAGTTTTGGCTAAAGCAGTTATTAGTATGGGTCCAATAACCCTTGCAGCAGGAACACTACAACTTTCCGATACGCTTGTTTATTCTGCTACTAATACAGCTAATGCTATAACACAAAGTGCAGGATCGGTATTAACATTAAACAATTCTCAGACACTGATACCAGATTTAACGAATGTATCAAGAAATAGTTTTGGTGGATATTATTCTATCCTAAGCAGTGTTTATGATAGAGCGAACTCTACATTTGGCGGCGTATCATTAAATTCAGTTGTATATGATCAATATATTAACGCTGACAGATTAATCCTAAATGGTTCAACATCTGGCAGTACTATACTTAATGCAACTGGAGTAGCAGGAAGCACTACATTAACATTACCTGCTGCAACGGATACGTTAGTCGGTAAAGCAACTACCGATACATTAACAAATAAAACTCTTTCAAATTCTGTTATTGTTGGCACATTAACTGCAGGTGGCGGTGTAGGTTCAACTGGACAAGTACTTACATCTACAGTAACAGGCGTTCAATGGACAACAACATCAACAACAGCGGATCAAGCTAATACTGTATTAACTTTAAGTAATTTTACTACTGCTAATTTAACAGAAGCATCAAGTAATCAATATTTTACAAATGTAAGAGTTTTACAAGCAGTTAATCCTTTATTGACTACTGCCAATGTTGTAGAAACGACAAGCAATTTATACTTTACAGTTGCAAGAGTCAATGCAACAGTTCAGCCATTCTTAACTACGGCAAATGTCGTTGAGACAAGTGGCAATTTATATTTTACAAATGCAAGAGCCCGAACAGCGTTTACCGCCGGTGATCCTACTATTATTATTGATTGGACTGCTGGCACAATTAAAGCAAATGTTTCGGCTATTACTGCAAATTCTTTAGCTCTAACTACTGCAGATGTAAGAGAGGTAGCAAGCAATCTTTACTTTACAGTTGAAAGAGTTAACGCAACGGTACAGCCATTCTTAACAACAGCAAACGTTGTTGAAACAAGTGGTAATTTATATTTCACTAATGCTAGAGCAAATGCTGCAATATATCCTAGTTTAACTGCTGCGAATATTGCTAATTTTATATCGACCGTTAATGCTATAGTTCAACCATTCTTAACGACTGCAAATGTAGTTGAAACAAGCGGCAATTTATATTTTACTGCTGCAAGAGCAAATGCTACGATATATCCAAGTTTGACAACTGCAAATGTAATTGAAACTAATAGCAATTTGTATTTTACTTATGCTAGAGCTAATGCAACAATATGGCCTAGTTTAACAGCAGCCAATATTGCTAATTTTGTATCCACAGTCAACGCAACAGTACAGCCATTCCTTACAACAGCAAACGTAATTGAGACTTCTGGCAATCTATACTATACAAATGCCAGAGCAAGAACGGCATTTACCGCAGGAAATGGTATCATTGTTGATTGGGCAAATGGAACGATTAGCTCAAATATTTCTCTAACAACTGCAAATTCTTTGGGGTTGACAACTGCAGATGTAAGAGAAGTTTCGAGTAATTTGTATTTTTCTAATGCACGTGCTATTGCATCATTTGGTGCAGGCAATGGTATAGAAATCTCGCAAAATGGTATTATTAGCGCTAGAGGTCTAGTACCATTATATACGATTCAAACCGCAGGTGTATTTGGCAATATATCATCTACGATGTCTAATATAATTACATTTCCTACCAGTACTAGTACAGATAGATTTATGGTACGTTCTATACATGTGGTAAATATGTCTGGTGGCACCGCATTAGTTTCTGGCAATATTTTATATTCTACAGGAAACACTGTACCGTTTGCAAATCAAATACCTGTTTCTCAAGGTGGTATATTAGAATTTTTTAAACGTTCATCCTCTTATCAATTATTCCAACCTGGCGACACTATAAATTTACAAGGATTCAATGCTGCAGGTACAGCAACCGCAAATTTAATGTGCGTAAGCTTGGCATATGATACATTACAAAATGATGAAACCTACATAGGTACAGGAAAAGTTCTTTCAAATGTTGATTCTACTATTCAAGTATATGATTCAGGACAGGCGTATAGTGTTATAGAAAGTATTAAGTTTGTTAATTTGCAATCTGCATATGCCCCAGTTAAAGCATGGTATGCTGATGCGAATGGAATACCTAAAGCATTTTTTGTTTATAATTTATCTATACCGCCAAATTCTACTGTAGAAATATTACAATCTATTAAAAGAATTGAACAGTACGATAAAATATATGCAAGCTATTCAAATGCACCTAATGCTGCAGTATCTGTTTTTGTTTCTGCTAGAGTAGGATCCGTAACTGGATTATATACTTACACACCAACCGCTGTTCCTGGTGGTGCAGCTGAAGTAGTATTTACTGCAACTGACCCCGAAGGTACAACATTCTACTACACAATAGAGTAAAAAAATGGCAATAGCATCAAGTTACTTTCAATCAAATTCTCTTTCAGGTGCGGCCACCGTTACGAATGGACAGGTAAGGGTGTATCTTCCTACAAATTTTTATGCATTAGAGGGAAATAAAACGTTCATTGTAAAATTAAGACGCGGTAGTATTGTAGGCACAGTAGCATGCGTTTCTCCTACAATTACTTTACAAGATAGTACTTCTCTCGATGGTATAACAGCAAACGTTGCTAGCGTAAATGAGGGCGGTATTGTAAAATTTGATATTGCCACAACAGGTGTAGCAAATGGTTATCCTGTTTACTATTCTGTTGAACCTAAAGCAGCAAACTTAACAGTAAATGATTTTTATAATAAGAGCAATACCGGTGTTGTTTACATACTAAATAATCAAGCAAATATAACATTACAAGCAAATACAGATTCGAGCACTGTTAACGAAGACGGCGAAGCATTTGCTTTACAATTAAGATCATTTTCAACAACAGGCCCTGTCATAGGTACATCTGCAAATGTAACAATAATAGATTTATTTAAAACTGAATATTATGCTTCTGTTATAAATGCAAATGCTTACTCAGAACAAGGCGTAATTACATTTACTGCAAGTTTAAATAATTATAGAGGTTTAGGAAAAACTAAGTATTATTATACTATAGGAAATGTTACAGCATCTAATTTTGTTAGTGGTAATACGGGAACAATAAACTTTACTGCAAATGGCGGATCTAATATATTTGTTTTACAGTTAGCAAATAATATTCCAACAGACGAAGAACGAACAGTTCAATTTGCAATTTCTGATTATCCTTCTAGTACGCCAAACGCCATAAGTAATAGCGCATATATCTATGATCTAAACTTCTATAATTTACAGGCAACAGGCGGCACAGTACAATCTATAACAGATGGTGCTAATACTTATAAAATGCACACGTTCACAACATCTGGAACATTTACAATTACAAAAAATCCGTTAGTTCCAATAGAATACTTTGTGGTCGCAGGTGGAGGTTCAGGCGGAGGTTCTCCCACTGTTCCGGGCGGCTTTGGGTATTTTGGAGGCGGCGGCGGCGCAGGTGGAGTATTATTAGGAAATACTGCAGTTAGTGTAAACACATATACTGTGACAGTTGGCGCAGGAGCGGCACAAGCCAACACTAGTCCTGGAGGAAGAGGTGGTGACGGTTTAAGTTCTTCTATAACTGCTCCTGGATTTAGTACAATAACCACAGTGGGTGGCGGAGGCGGTGGATTTAGCACAGTACCTAGAGGATATTCAACAGGAAACCCTGGCGGTTCTGGTGGAGGAAATTCCGGTTATAATAATTCTAGTACTCCAAGCGGCACAGTTGGACAGGGCAATAATGGTGGTTTAGGTGGTATTTACGGTGCAGGCGGAGGCGGTGGAGCTGGAGCTGCTGGAGGACAAGGCGCCGCCGCGTCCAACGCGCCCGGCATACCCATGGGTGGTACTGGTGGAAATGGCATACCTGTTTCATGGATACCAAGTTCATATGGTGTTTCTGGTCCTGCTCCTGGCAGATGGTTTGGTGGAGGTGGTGGAGGAGATGGGACACAACCAGGCCAAGGTGCTTTAAAAGGCGAAGGTGGAGCTGGTGGTGGCGGAGCAGGTGCACCTAATCCTTCATTTACTCCAGATGATATTGCAACTGCAGGAGGTATCAATACTGGAGGTGGTGGCGGTGGGTCGTCGGCCCTTAATAGTGGCATCGGTGGTAAAGGTGGCTCAGGTATAGTAATTATTCGATATAAGTATCCATATCCTTATTAATAAATATAAAGTATTAGAAAAATAAAAAGATGCCAATAATCAATAAAGGTATATTCGAAGGAGATTTAGTTTATATCCGCCAAACGGGTAATGACTGGCCTACGGCTCAGGTAACTACAACATCTGACGTTTTAGAAGTATCTTCAAATTTATATTTTACAGCTGCAAGAGCCAATGCTGTAATCTATCCTAGCTTAACCACAGCTAATGTAATTGAAACTAATGCTAATTTATATTTTACAACTGCAAGAGCCAATGCTGCAATCTATCCTAGTTTAACTGCTGCGAATATTGCGAATTTTATTAGCACAGTTAATGCAACAGTACAGCCATTTTTAACCACAGCTAATGTGATAGAAACAAGTGGTAATTTGTACTTTACGGTTGGTAGAGTCAACGCCACAGTTCAACCGTTCTTAACCACAGCAAATGTTATTGAAACAAGTGGTAATTTGTATTTTACGATTGCTAGAGTCAACGCCACAGTACAACCGTTTTTAACGACTGCAAATGTTGTAGAAACAGCAGGCAATTTATATTTTACAAATACAAAAGTATTTAACGCAATTACTATTGGAATTATTCCGGGTAGTATTGCAGTTACGGGAAATTTAGCTGCAAATGGTTTGGTTATTCGTAGTATAGATGTTACCAATACCGTTTTAGCAGGTAATGTTGTCGCAGGTACATCTACTTCCAATATTATTATTGCAGATAGTATTACATCTAATACGTGGAACGGATTATATACAGCAAATGTAATTGAAACTAGCGGTAATTTATATTACACTAATGCTAGAGCCAGAACAGCATTTACCGCCGGTACAGGTATTGCTATTGATTCTGCGAATGGTATAATTTCTACAAGTGGATCTACACTAACACTTAATGCAACACAAAGAATACAATCTACAGGTGCAAATACTTATACACTAAATGCTCCTATATCTACTCCTGAAAGCATATTAGTTATAGTTGAAGGTCTAGTACAAATACCGGCAGTTGATTATACTGTATCTGGTACTACACTAACATTATCTGATTATCCTATATTAAATTCCAATATAGAAGTTAGATACTATGGAGCAGATACGATATATTCATCTAGTTCAATTACAACTAAAGTTGATAGTTTTATTGGAACAGGTGCAAATATATATACATTATCTATAAATCCTCCGAGCAAGGATTCGATAACAGTTATAGTTAATGGTGTTTATCGCCAATCTGATCAATATACAATAGACAATAAGGTAGTAACATTCAATGTCGCCCCAGCAGTAGGTGCAAACGTAGACATAAGAATAATAAGCGGCATTGCTGGAACATCGTATAATACAAGAAGATATACAGCGAACGGGACATCTAACACATTTGTAATAACAGATGGATTTACTCAAGATACTATTTTAGTATTTGAAAATGGCATTACGCAAGTTCCAGGTACAGATTACACGGTTATAGGAAATATTGTTTATCTTGCAACAGCGCCAGCAGCAAATATTGTTGTACAAATTAGAGAATTAGGTGTTACTGGAATATCAGGCGCCAATGTAGTAGCATCTATACGAGGTTTAGATCAAACAACCGGTAATTTAATACCAACGATAGATGTAACGAAAAATTTAGGTTCAAGTACATATAAGTGGAACAATTCTTATGTCAATCAATCGTATGTTACAAATGTACTGATACTTAACGGAACAACTATAAGTACAACAGGATCGAGTTTTACACTTGTTTCTGGTAATACTACAACAACAATTTCTGGTCCATTACAATCTTCTAGATTGTATGGCCTTGCTTTAATATTCGGAGGATAATCCTTAATGGCATCACCAAATTTACTAACAGCTAATATTATATTAGGAAAAACGTCAGGAGTTTTATTGGCTACCTCTGCAACATCAATTTTAAATAATGCATCGGGTTCCGGCAAAACTTTTAAAGTTAATACAATAAATTTAGCCAATCAAACAACGACAACTCAAACAGCAGTTGTTCAATATTATACCGCAGCATCACTTGGTGGAATTGCGTATCCAATTGCTGCAAATTTAGCAGTTCCACCCACATCAACACTTACACTTGTTGATAAAGGCACTCAATATTATGTAGAAGAAAATACGAGCGTAGGCGGTACTGCAAGTGCACCAAATTCAATTATTGTAACCATTAGTTATGAGGATATAAGTTAATTGTGGTTAAACGTTATTTGTCAGGATTAGTGAGCGTTGGAAATGACTCGAATATACTAACAGGTTCTAAAATTAGTAATATAAACACAGGCGTAGTCTCAAAAATGTATAGTGCAACTGAGGCGATGCAATACATATATAGTAATATTTGGCCACCTCAAGGATGGAACACAATTTTAGGATATTATGATGTTTTGTCGGTAGGCGGAGGTGGCGGTGGCGGTATGAATGCTGGTGCCGGTGGTGGAGGGGGAGGTGTACTTTATATAGCAGGTATTACTGTTACAAAAAATGAAACTCTTACTATTACTGTAGGAACAGGTGGTGCAGGCGCAACGGCTTATCCAGTTGCAGGAACAAATGGCGGGTCCTCAGGTGTTACTGGGTTTAATAATTACCCTCTTGGCAGCTCTATAACTTCGTTGGGAGGTGGCGGTGGTCCAGCAAGTAATA
>Ga0114967_10000697_pt1 | contig 28753 bp, 24 predicted proteins | sample M_130628_MF_Meta_FD_92639 | JGI IMG/M metagenome (GOLD analysis project Ga0114967, IMG submission 92639) | Freshwater microbial communities from Lake Montjoie, Canada to study carbon cycling - M_130628_MF_MetaG | ecosystem: Environmental > Aquatic > Freshwater > Lake | place: Lake Montjoie...
GACTCTTGCATCGCCAGGGCAGCGTCATAGGGAACACGACCTAACCACTGAATTTTCAGGGAGTTCATCGCTAAATTTGCTCCATATCACCCACTTGAAGTCGGGCTCTATCGAGCGCTTGAAAATGAGTAAGCCCGACAGCAAGTGCATCTGCAGCATCCGCCGGAGGTGTTTCCGAGAGCCCCAAAAGCGCGCGCACCATAAAGGCCACCTGAGCCTTTTCCGCGCCTCCCCGACCGACAACCGCTTGTTTGACCCTACGCGGAGCATATTCAAACACGGGCAGACCCCGACTTGCGGCGGCCAACAGTGCAGCGCCGCGCGCGCACCCGAGGACAATGGCCGTCTTGTAACTTTGTACAAAAATAACCGCCTCAAAAGCAGCCGCTGTAGGGGTAAATTCTAGAATCAGCTCTTGAATACGTTCATGGATCGCAACCAGACAACCAGACTGCAACAAGTTGGGCGGGTTACGAATCACCCCCCAAGTCAAAGCTCGGACCTGATTTCCAGAACTCGCTTTTTGCGTATTACTTACAGAACGCTCTAGCACTGCGTAACCGGTACCACGCAGAGAGGGATCAACGGCAAGAACGCGATCTACCTGCGGTATGCTGGGACGCTGAGTAGCGTTTTTGGGAGTAAATTCCATCGAAAAAGACAGGACTGAGCGGGGTAAAGGACGAAGTTGAATGGCGAAGTCGTAACGAAGTTGAAGGGAGTCCGAGAGCCCGTCCTTTCCAAAAACTCAAACCAGCCTACACTAAGAACAAATGAAAGTCATCGGGGTGGCAAACCAGAAAGGCGGCGTGGGCAAGACCACGACATCAGTGAACCTGGCGGCAGCGTTAGCAGAGGAGCGGTGTCGGGTATTGCTCATTGATCTGGATCCGCAAGCAAACGCCACGAGCGCATTGGGCCACGAACCGATTGAAGGCCACAGCGTGTACGAGGCGCTTTTGCAAACTGGAACGCTTGCAGATGCCGTCGTTCCCACCCGACGCAACAACTTGTGGCTTATTCCCGGCGATATTCACCTTGCGGGGGCGGAAGTCGAGATTGCCCGGCAGGAAGATCATCTCACTCGCCTGCGCGATGCCTTGTTGCCTTTGCGTGAAGATGCGCCGTTTGACTTCATTTTTCTAGATTGCCCGCCCTCGTTGGGAATCCTAATGACCAATGCTCTAGCCGCCGCTGATGAATTACTGGTCCCGATCCAATGCGAATACTTTGCACTAGAAGGTTTATCTAAAATTGACGGAATCGTCGGCCAAATCCGCGATTCTGGAGCAAATCCAAACCTCCATATCGCAGGAATTCTGATGACGATGTACATGCGAAACAATCTCGCGCAACAGGTTGTATTCGAGGTGCAAAAACACTTCAGCGAAGCCGTTTTTCTCACAATCATCCCGCGAACCGTGCGGTTGGGCGAGGCTCCCAGCCATGGAAAGACGATTTTCGAGTATGAATCTAACGGCCTCGGTGCAACGGCCTATCGCGCTCTGGCCAAAGAGTTTTTAAAGAAAAACAAGCAGGCTACCAGACGCAAATAGAGGTGTCGGGGCCGCGTAAATTCTAGCACTCGAGCTTCAGAAGTTTTATTCAGAAAACCTCGTCAGACATCGTAAACACCTACGGGCCGCTCCTGCGTGGGGGACGCGGGTTTGCCAGTATTTGCTCGTACACCGCACGCTCTTGGGGGGACAGATCCGGTTGCGAAGCCAACCACGCCTTTCCGATCTCGGGCGAACCAAGGCGTCCCAACACCATTCCCACCGTTCGTTGCCGCACATCAGCATCCTCAATCGAAGAAGCCGCATGGAGAGCCCCTTGAGGATTACTTTCTGCCAGTCGCGCCGTGGCAAACGGAAAAATCTGGCTGCGCATCGCCTCTGTCGGAGAATCAGCAGCTGTCATGACCAACTTTTCGAGCTGTTGGGGGGCGAGCATTTTACTCACAAGCAACTGGCGGGTGGCGTCGACCTTAGTGTCTTCAGGCTGTTCGAGCGCCCATTTTAAGGGAGCTGCTGAATCGAGCCGCGACCAAGATTCCATGATTGGCACGATGAGGTGCTGTTGTTTCAATTCCAACGCTTTCGCTGCAGCGGCTTGAGGATCCAACTCCACCCAGCGTCGTGCCAACGCCCGCGTTGTCACGTAGTCACCATCGCTCAGGTCCTGTAGCGCCGACTTTAACGCTCCTTCTATTTGCCCCACCTCCAACTGGCTAGCGATGCGGTAAGCTAGAATGTATTTTCTGGAATCACTTTTTAAGTTTGAAACCTTCTCGAACAGGGCAATCAATTTTTCCGGTGGGAGCTTTCCCAATGAACCGGCGGCTTCAGCTTCCAGTGAACCACGAAACACTCCTTTCCCCCCGCCTTCACTGCCGGAGATCCCTGCTCCCTCATGAAGCGGCGCTGATAAATTCGACACATCCTGAGCGAGCACACGTTTCTGCGGTGCAGACCCCGAGGGGAGGGCGTCGCTCGAATCGCTCGGCAATAACGCGCCTAAGGCAATACCACCGCACAACCCAACAACGACCCATAAGCCGCCACGTAAGTTTAGGGAGAGATTCATGTCTCACTTATGGTTCCAAAATCGTGTTCAAGCAAACTCGATCCATCACAGAAACTCTCACAACCAAAGTTGATGCCCAACAATTGCGCAGGATTTAGTCAAATTCAGAGTCCTTTGATGCGCCAAAAAGCGTTCAGAAAAGAATTCCCCGAGACTCGCGAAAACAAGGAATTATGATCTCCACATTGGTATTCATATTTTCCCGATAGCCCAAAAAGTGAGTATTCGAGTTTCCTTATTCCTTCGACTGTGATGGCAGGGTGAAAGACAGAAGGCGTAAAAACAAGCCTCGCTCCCGTCAAAAACCCGCCAACCACTGCTGGCCATCGACGTCTGCCTGCCCGGGCACTTCGCCGTTGGCCAACGCACTTAGATTACGCACCGTAACGGCCGCTAATTGCTGTAACGCTTCTTTTGTTAAAAATGCTTGATGCGCAGTAATTAAAACATTCGGACACATTAACAACCAGGCAAGTTTTTCATCCGTTAAAACCGTTCCCGAATGGTCGGCAAAGAAAACTCCCTCCTCCTCCTCATAAACATCGAGTCCTGCGGCTCCCACTCCTCCTGACTTCAATGCGGCAATGAGCGCCTCGGTTTCAATCAGACCTCCCCTGCCGGTGTTGATCAATGTGGCTCCGCGTTTAAGCCGACCTATGGAGTCCGCATTGATAAGATGCCAACTCTCCGGAGTCAGAGGCAAGTGCAGGGAGACGATATCAGACTGCTCCAAGAGCACTGGGAAGTCGCAGTATTCAAGCCCCAGCTCTTTTGCAAGCGCCTCGTTCCTCACGGGATCACTTGCGAGTAGGCGGCAACCGAAGCCGTGCATGATTCGCGCGAAGGTCGCCCCGATTTTACCTGTACCGACCACCCCGACGGTTTTTCCAAACAAATCAAACCCAACCAATCCCTCGAGCAAAAAGTTGCCGTCTCGAACCCGCTGAGTCGCCCGGACCAGTTTGCGATTGAGCGCTAGCAGAAGCGCCACCGCGTGCTCGGCGATGGCGTGCGGGGAGTACTCCGGCACACGGGCTACCGCAATGCCCAGACGCTTTGCCGCCTGCAAATCCACATTATTGTAACCGGCACAGCGCAATGCCACAAGACGCACTCCAAGCGACTTAAGCTCTTGCAGGACCTGCTCGGAAATCTTGTCGTTCACAAAAACGCAGACGGCCTCGCACCCCTTGGCAAGAGCAGCAGTGTGAACGTCTAGGTTAGACTCGAGAAACCGCAACTCAATGGATACCGGTGGCTTGTCGGGCGGTGGGTTCTGCCGTGCCTTCGCGCAGGCTTCCTTTAAAGGGTCGGAATCGTACTTATGAGAATCAAACACGGCAACGGACAAGGAAACCGAAGCCGCGCCATTGGGCGAAACGCGAGAGCCGTGGTGCCTTTCACTCGGGGTTGGCGCAGCCTCAGGCGCCGATGCCCTGGGTTTTGCAGCAAGAATCGAAGACAATGCGGAGAGCGCGGTGGAAGGCGGCTGAGTTTGAAGTTCTGCATTCATGGGAGGCGATGGACCAGCGAGGGTTGGTGGTTGAAAAAGATTGGTTGGGGAAAGCCGGTTTAGGGTGCGGTTGTGGTGACAGACATTCTCTAGAATGCATGTCGAATAGTCACTCTTGGCTACGTAAATAACGTGCAAAAAGCCTGAGTAAAATTAACTTTCCGAGATATTTAGTGTCGCAGATTTGGCAGAATGACGCTCTCGGCTCACACTTCGTTGGGGTAAAACTCTTTCAGAATTCTGATCCGCTCGCCTCCGGCGCGATTTTCCACTTTCTCCAATCACTAGCATGCTGCCCATCGAACATCTGTACGTCCACATCCCCTTCTGCCCCAAGCTCTGCCCGTACTGTTGCTTCTACGTGGAAGAAGGAGGGCGCAATAAGAACATCGCCTTTTTAGACGCTCTTTTGAGTGAGTTGGACGCGGTTCAAGCCGTGCGACGAGTGGTCCCCAAGACCATCTATTTTGGTGGAGGCACCCCCACTGCGCTTCTGGTGGACCAACTGGAATATCTCTTCAAGGGCATCCACACACGCCTCCCGCTGAACGCACTCCAAGAGTGGACGGTGGAGGCCAATCCCGCGACGGTGCGCCCAGAGAAAGCGCGAGTATTACGCGAGGCTGGGGTGACTCGAATCAGCCTCGGAGTGCAGTCCTGGAACTCGGCGACTCTCAAAACATTGGGGCGCGTCCACTCGGCACAACAGGCTCACACAACCTACGATTTGCTCCGCAGCACGGGCTTTCCTGCTGTAAATATCGACCTCATGTTCTCTGTTCCGGGGCAGACTCCGGAAGAATGGGAAAGCGACCTGAAGACTACGCTAGAGCTTGAACCCGAACACATTTCAGCCTACTGCCTCACTTACGAAGAAGACACCGAGTACTTCAGAAAACTCCGCACCGGCCAGTTTGTGCAGAGCGAAGAAAAGGACGCTCGGATGTTTGAACTGACCATGGATGTGCTGTCTGGCGCAGGTTTTCGACAATACGAAATTTCAAACCATGCGAGGCGCGGGTTTGAATCCATGCACAACCTCGCCTACTGGCAGGGGCGGGAGTACCTAGGGCTCGGCCCCAGTGCGTTTTCCACTCTGGAGGGAACGCGTTTCCAGAACGTGCGAGACACCGCTGAGTACGTAAAACGCCTGCAAGGCGGCGCATCCCCGATGCTTACCCAAGAGGCGCTGCCGCCCGAGACACTCTTGAAGGAGAGCGTCGCGTTTGGACTGCGCCTAGACATTGGAGTCGCCGAAGAACAGCTCGCACCTTGGTCCGATGAAACAGCGCATCTGGAGGAAATCGGCTTACTCGAACGGGTAAAAGGGCGCTTTCGGCTCACACGCAGAGGCAAGATGCTGGCCGACGCGGTCGGGGAACGCTTCATGTAGGGCGACGCCCAGACACGACTTACTCTTTCGGAACGTCTTTTTGCACAGCTTCGCGGCGAACCACTTGAAGTGAACGACGGTCTGCCGCTTTTTGGTAACTGTAAGAAAACGGCAATGGGCTGGTTTGGCGACTTTCCACATAAGCGGCAGCCAGATCGCGTTGAGAGTTAGGGTCGAAAAGTTTGTGTGCTTCTACAAAACGCCCGTAAAGTTTCACGGGACCGATTTTTTTCAGGTCCTTGTATTCCAGACCGGTTTCATCCTGAACGAGCAACGGGGCTCCCTCGATCACATCGGTGCGGCAAATACTGAAATAAGGCTTTGGCAACAGGTGAGAGGCTGCCTTGAGCAAGGTTGGATTTTTACTACAATTCTTGAGCCACTGAGCCTCGTGCGGATGGGCCTTTAGATACTCATCAGACAGATCGAGGCAAACGTAGTCCACCACGACTTTGCGCTCGTCTTTAGAAAGATCCAAACGCACTGACGCCCATTTGGACTCTTTACTGGGAACCGTCGGCTCGAACTCGTTCTTCTCTGGGTTCATGATCAGCGGATGCACCGCATCGACGCGAAACCCGAGGGAGGCGGCAAACGCCATCATTACGGGAGTCGAGGTGATCTGAGCCGTAGTGCTGGCTGTATTTTCATTCAGATCGAGTGTCCGAAAGAAACCCAAAACGCCAAACTTCACCCACTCCTCGCTAAACTTCTGTCGAAAGGCGGCAAGCGCCGCAGGCGACTTGGAGGAGAGCTCCACGGGCGCGCCTGCGGGTTGAATTGCCACCAAGATGTAGCGCTCGGCATCGGGAAACATTTGAGCGACGGTCACAAGATCGGGGCCCGAGAATGGGTAGAAGGCGGTGCCTCCTTTGGGAGGAGCAACCTCTAGAGCGGCCCAATTGCGAAGGGGTACACCGATAGATTTCTCGTAAGCGGCCCAAGCGGCCTGAGCGGAAGACTTCACCGGCGCCTTGGCAGCGGGAACGGGAGGAGCTGGAGGAGGGCTCGGGGGTTGTGGGCTGGCGGGTGCGGCGTTGGACACCTGTGGCAAGGCGGGAAGCCCAGCGTAATCACGGGCGAGCGTATCTACGTTGCTGGGATCTGGCGCGGCGGCGAGCGAGAAAACCAATGAAAGCTGACAAAGAGCGAGGGCAGGGGCAGTCAAACGCATGGGAACTATTTTGATGGAGGTGATTCCAGAAGAGACTCGTCGCTGGCTTGGCGACGGAGCAAAAAAATTGAAAAGATCAAAGCGGTTGCAATGGCCATTTCCTTGGGGCTTTCAGTGGCCGCCAAGACCAAAATGAGCAGAGAGCCGGACAAAAATACTGGAGCGGCGAACCACTTGGCAAACGTTGAAACCTTTTCCACGACATTCGCTTTCGCAGAATAAAGCCCTAAAACGGCTAGCATTGGAAAAATCCCGAGTAAAAAACCGGTTACGGTCAGAATTTGTTCGAAGGTTCCCGAAACAATCATCGCCATAGAGAGTCCCGCCTGAAGCCAGACCAGACTGGCTGGGACAGGTGCCTTCGCACCCGAGTTTTCAACTTCTCCACGAGACTGTTTCGGGGCGGACTTGGGACGGTACCAGTCTAGCATTGTGTCCAGCACTCGAGGTCCCAAGAAGGCGGACGCGCCAAGCGAGGAAAGCAGGGCAAAGGCTACGACCCCAGCAAACACCACAGCGGCCTGCTGACCAAAAAGCTTACGTACTAGGAGCTCCATCACTGCCTTCTCCGAGGCGAGTTCCGAAAGGGGGATATGACGCAAAAGCGCCAAATTCACTCCAAGATACAACGAAAGCACTATCGCCGTCCCCAGCAGCATCGCCCTTGGAACATTGCGGTTGGCATCGCGAGTTTCAGCTGTGGAATAAATCGCGGCGCTCCATCCGAGATACGCGAACATTGAAAACATCACGGCCAAACCCCAAGCCGGCCCAAAAGGAGCCGCGTCCACAGCCGCACTCGCCGACTCGGTGAGCGCGGACGCATGCGCCAAGCCCCAAACCGTCAACCCGCCCAGCAAACAAAACTTCAAAATTGCGAGACCCGTCTGAATCCGGATGCCAATCGCTCCGGAGGCAGAATGCAACAAAGTGACCAGAAGAATGGCAAAAAGAGCTGCAGCTTTGCCAAGGGGCGCCGTTGAGGGGAAAGCTTTGGCAAGATAAGCGCCGAATCCGATGGCGGAGGCGGCATTGGAGGCCGCAAAACCCACGATGAAGGATACCCAACCCGCAATTTCACCCATCGCTGGAGCGTAGAATTTCCGCAGAATGCTGGCCTCCCCACCGTTCTCGGGAACCCGCTTTGCAATGATTCCATAGCAATAAGCCCCTAAAACCGCGTGAACCCCTGCGATAAGCCAAACAGCCATTACGGCATTAGGCGATTTAACGAGGTTCAAAATTGAACCTGTAGTGGTGAGGATTCCCGACCCCAACATACTGGCGACAACGAGGAAAGTAGCGGCTAGTAAGGATAAGGAGGGGGACATGAGTGCTTATGGGGGAAAATCAACGCCCTTTGGGGGCAAGCGCCCACGTCTTTTCTGCGAAAGCGGTCACAACAGAATTGAAGCGGGTGGGTTCGTCGAGGAAGAGCGCGTGGCCGGCTTCATTGAAGAGCTCAACCTTCGCAAGGCTGGGCCGTTTTCTAAGCAGCGCCTCGCCTTGTTCCTCATAACGCGGCCGGATAGCGTAGAGAACAGGGACAGATTGCGCAAGGAGAGTATCGCGCCAATACTCACGAGGGTAGGGTTTGCGAAGCAACTCCCGAGCGGCCTCCTGTGGCACCTGGAGCGTGGATGCATAGATGGCGTTAAAAAGCGGATCCGTGAGTGGTTTTTTCGTAAGACTGAGGGTGAAATCTCGCAAGTAGGCGCTTCTATCCTTGGGGCCAGAGCTGCCAGAGCCGCTCTTGCTTGAGCCACCGCTCCCCGGCGGGCGTCCCTCGCCGATGGAGTTATCGATGAGCACCAAGCCCGCGAGATCCGCAACCTGATAGTGCGCGAGATAATCCAACACCTCCATCACCCCCAACGACCATCCGGCCAGAATCGGCCTCGTAGGTTTGACGACCTTCAGCAATTCATGAATGTCCCGACAACGCGCCTCTGGTGTATGGGCCCCGTTGAAAACCTCCGACTTTCCTTGAGAACGAGGATCAAACGAAATGACGCGAAAGCGACGCGAGAGCTCGCGAACCTGCGCTTCAAATACCACGGCGGGCATCAGCCAACCCGGAATGAACACCATCGTTTCCGGTCCCCTGCCCGCTTCTAAATAATGCAATTTCACCCCGTCTGAGGTGCGAAAAAATCGGTCTGAAACCCCTTCGGCCGCGCGGGAAACACCCTCCACGAAAAAGGCCAGAAGACACCATAGCACGGCTCGCCACAGCGTTCGCCCTACGAATCGCCGCGATTGCTGTGCCCCTCCATCTCGCCTACGAGTTGAGCGTAGGCCCAAACCGCGAGTTGCATTTTTACAACAGGAAAACCACTGCCAATCTAAACAAACAGGCCGAACACTCATGATAAAAATCCCCCCGCCTCAACTTACCACACGGAGAATCTTTGCGCCATCGGGTGTTCTCTGAACGGCCGCAATGGCACGCCCCCAACCCGCTCAGCGCTTACGGCGCAAAGTGTAGGCCGCTCGAACGTTCAATGGCTTGTCACCATCGGCCGCACGCAACTTCTCAAGATAGAAGTCGTACACGAAATTTTCATGCAATTCCGAGAGCGTTAGATCCGCAGTGAGGCCGTCCTCACTCAGAACCACCGTGGTAGGAGCGAGAATTTCCTGCTCCAACTCCGGGGACCCATATTCTTTGTGATAAGCGTAGGTGTAACGACGGATTTTCCAAAGTGTCGGGTCCACGCTGGAAGCGTCCAGAGGCCGAGTGAAGCGGACCTTGAAGCCCGTCTTAGTGAGGTTAATGGCTAATGCGTCCATCGGTGCAGGCCCCACGGGTTCCACAAATCCAAGGTTTTCGCCACCAGCCCATGTGAGGTGGGTACGGCCGAACCACAATTGGTCGCCACGGAAGGCGAGGCGGTGGAGACCCGCCTGAAGATCGGAAGTTTCAACAAAAGGATAACAAGCGCCCTGCCACACGCCGTTGACCTCCTCCAAGGTCACGCGCAACATTTTCGGCACGTTCATTTCACCAATCACAAACTGACCGCCATATGGACCCCATGCTGGCGTTTTCGGAATGAGCACCATCTGCGTCGGCGAGTTCGCATAAGAAAGATGCGGGAACCACACCGCAGCAGGCGTCCGCAGTTTGTCCAACGTCTCTATCGGCACATCCAGCGGTGCCACCTTACCCCAATCCTCGCGCCACGGCAGGGAAGCCGGATGCCCGTAAAAGCCTCCCTTTTTCACCACATGCAATTCACTGCTTCCACGCCAATCGCCCTGATTGTCGGAAACAACCAAATGCCCCTCAGCGTCAAAACCCAAGCCATCGGGCGAGCGAAATCCAGAGGCAAAAGGCGTCGACTTTCCAGTCAGCGGGTCCAGCTCTAGGATCCAACCGCGCCAAGGCACCCGAGAATACATCCGACCGGCTTCCTTGCTGGCCTTTTTCCAATCGCCGTAGAATTCCTTGCGATCCAGACCGACAGGGAGCCATTTGCCGCGAACCTCCTCGTGCACCGTGTCCCCAGAGGATGCAAGGTTTAGCCCCACATACAATTTTCCCGAAGGCGCTCTAACTGGGCCGAAAGCAAACTCGTGATAATTCCCCGTCATCCCAAAATCGTTTAGGACACTCTCGTAACTATCCGCTTTGCCACTGCCGGTAGTATCGCGAAGGCGCGTGAGCTCTGGACGTTGCATGACAAGCAAGCTCCCGTCGGCTTCCTCCAGAATGCCCAACGGCTCGTGCAAGCCCTCCGCAAAAATGTTCCACTGCTCCTTCTCAGGATTCAAAATACCAACCTCGCCCCGGTGAAATGCAGCAACGATACGACCGTCTTTGAGCACGGACAGAGCGCCTACCTGAGAGTCGATTCCCGCAGGTGCCTTCACTTGCGTCACCTTGTAAAAGCGCCCCATCTGAGAGTCACGCTCCGAAGCAGAATAAAAGGGTTTCTCGGGAGAAGAAGACGGAGCAGCGGTTGCAGGCACTTTGGCAGCAGGTGCCGAAGATCCGGGCTCCGCGTGAAGGGCAATCGGGGCCAGAGTTAGAACGGCTGCGGAGTAGAGAGAAAAGCGTATTTGCATGTTCAGGGGTTGGAAGAAGAGGGGGCGGATGTCTTGGAGGCGGCGGTTGCCGGTGCGTCTTTAGGTTGAATGAGGACGCTGAATTCCGAGGCTTTGGCAGCGGGGATCCGGAATCCACCTTTTGTCACTACGCCCTCTGGACAGGCCCACACTGCGGAAGAATCCACACGCACTCCGACGTTGGAGCCGATGCCTGGGAGACGGAATTTCAATAAGATTCCATTTCCCGAGGGCTGAACGCTTTCAAACACCTCCTGCGATCCTACCTTGAAATGAAATTCTGGAAATTCTCCCTTCACGCTGTAACCGAGGAATTTAAAATCCGCCGACTTCAGTTCACGGTCCTTGAACCTTAGAGGAAACGCTTCGGAGGTCCACCAGGGCGCGTCCCCAAGCTCCGCGAGTTCCTTTCCCGACCCTCGCCAGTACTGAGAGCCATCCATGAATAAGCCGCTCCATGCGTAACGCACGCGGCACTCTGCGCTATCGAAGCAATAATTCTGGGTTCCCGGCAAAGCCACTCCTATCGAGGCTGGGCCGGAGTTGGGCATAAAAAGACGTTGCACAAAAGGCCGTTTACCGCCACCAGCAAGCCCTTTTTCTAGAGTTACTTGCGGGATATTCGTATCCTTTGAAAGAAGAGGCATCGGGACACCCACGTACATCGCCCCGTACATCACCACTCCATGGCCCGGAACCGTACACACATAGCCATAGACACCGGGTGTCTCAGGCACCTTAAACTGAAGCACCGCTTTGCTTTCCGGATTGATAACGTCTGCGCTGGAGGCAATAATTCCGGGATGTTTTGGAAGCGCTCCTGGGCTTGCACCCGAGGCGGCCATCTCCATGGAAAGCTTGACTACCTCCTCCACCATACCAGGTTGCACAATTACAAAATTGTGGGGTTGGTGAGAGATGTCTACGTTTTCCAAATTGAAGGCGAGGAGCTCTCCCGGCTTGGCCTCGAAACGAGGAGGATCAAAGCGTAGTCCCTCCGCCATCCGCAACGACACATTCTTGGGCTTTGGCGCGCCTTTCGATGGCGACTTGGCAGGAGCTTGCGCGCTCTTTTTCTCGACAACCTTTTCATTTGAAGTCGGTTGCGAAGCGGCTTGTCCTGAAGCGGCCTGTCCTGCATCTGGAGCGGCAGCCAGTCCAAAAGGAATCGCAACAAACATACCGGCGATAGAACCTAACACTCTGGGGATGGGCATCTCCCCTTTTACCAACTTATCGCGGGGTGCAAAGTCTAAGAAGAGCTAATATCAAATCTTCAAGAGAACTGGTCCTTCTCTCCCGGGAACGCGGAGCCCCAGGTGCTGAGGTCTTTTGAATCATCCAGAGAACCTAAATAGGTGGTATAACATCCCGCTTTTGTTACACATTCTCTGCAAAATGCTCAACGAGAGCTTGTACACGCACGGCTTTTGGCCCGTAGCCCTTTCCGTGAGCGGTAATCTGCGCGGGCGTCTCCACTCACTCTGGTCCTCACCCACACTCTTCAAAACTATCTTCCATGAAGGCAGAAGCGCCCAGCCCGATGCGCAGCATTAAGTTCCAGCGATGCACCTCAGGCACATCCCGCCAGACCGCGCGCACCACCATGAAAAGCTCCTCGCCTCTGCGCTCCAAAAGACCCCATCCGACGGGAAGCTCTTGGGGCAATGCAACGTCAGGTTCAGCGACAACGTAAAGAATGTTCGCGGCATTCCAACGTGTCAGTCGCGCAAATTTCGTCCGGCTATGTAACTGAGCAGTCAACGCATTCATCTCTGCCACCAGCTCGGCGTAGGGAACACAGCCGGCATCGAGGTAGCGGTACATGTCGTACTCTGGGAACAGAGTCTCGCCTTCGCGCAATGTCGGAAAGTTGCGACGCATGGACTCTTCAAGCTCGAGCCTTTTGAGTTGAAGAACCCCCAACTGTTCTCGGATAAGGTTCTCACAACGGGCATCCTTAAGGAAATTCGCGCGAGTGTACTTACATTCAAACACCGCTGTGGCACCGGGCTTGAAAACAGTCCGGCCACGGACCTTACGGGGCCGTTCGGGACGGCAAGCGGCAACGTCGATGCGGGCCCCAAGTTGAGGAACCTTCACCTCCAAAGCCGCCAAACCAAACTGCTGTTGCAGCGCCCAGCGAAATGCCAACCGCTTCAAATTATGAAGTTTGGAGCCCTTCCTGACAGCCATAAACTCAATCCTGTAGGAGGAACTTAAAGTCGTCCAGCGAGAGCGCTTTCGCGAAAGATTCTTCGCCCAGAATGTCTCCAGCCAAGGCGCTTTTTGAACGCTGAAGCTGCCGTATTTTTTCCTCCACAGTGCCTTTTGCCACAAGCCTGTAAGCAATCACTTGATTGGTCTGCCCAATGCGATGCGTGCGGTCAATGGCTTGGTTTTCGACCGCCGGATTCCACCACGGGTCAAACAAAACGACGTACGAAGCTGCCGTCAAATTCAGCCCCATGCCGCCCGCCCGCAGTGAAATGAGGAACGTGGCTGCACCTTCATGCTCTTGGAATTCCTGCACTAATTCGCCTCGATTTTCCGTCTCGCCAGTGAGCATGAACGAGTGCCAGTCACGCGCTTGAACTTCCCGTTCGACACGTTCGAGCATGTCCACAAACTGCGAAAATACGAGCACCTTATTACCCTGCTCCATAAGGGGTTCCAGCAAGTCAATGAGTGCCTCCATTTTAACACTGTCCGAATGCCCGTGCTCGGAACTGACCAAACCGGGATGGCAACAAATCTGGCGCAGTCGCAGCAAAGAGGTCAGTACGTTGAAGCGCTCTTTGTCCAACTGCCGGCTGGTCTGGATTTTCAATAGTGCTTGTCGCGCCCGCTTTAGCTCAGCTCGATACAATGCCGCCTGCGTCCCTTCCATTTCTACTACGAGATCCTCCTCGATTCTGGCAGGAAGATCTTTGGCGACCTCGCTTTTTGTCCGTCGCAAAATAAAGGGCCGGATCCTCGCAGAGAGTCGGCGGCGGGCGAGCATATCGGTCCGGGAATCGTATTGGCGCTGAAAATGAGCGCGCAAGCCGAGAAGGCCCGGCATGGAAAAGTGCATGATGCTCCAAAGGTCGAGGAGTCGATTTTCGATCGGCGTTCCGCTGAGTGCGAGGCGATGAACTCCGCGCAGGGCGCTCGCTGCAGCCGCTGTTTGGGACGATGGATTTTTGATGTACTGGGCTTCATCCAGCACGACTGCGTGCCAGGAAACACTCGCAAGCAACTCGGCTGAGAGGCGTAATTGCGCGTAGTTCACCACGAGTATATTCGTCTCCGAAATCGCCTGTTTTAAATTTTTTAAATCTCCTCCCCTCCAAACATTTGCAGTGATTCCAGTCAGGAACCGCTCGGTCTCGCCCAGCCAATTTTGCACCACTGACTTAGGACAGACCACCAGCACTGGCTTTCCATCATAAGCCGGAAGCTCGCGAAGCCATGCCAACCACGTGAGCGTCTGCAACGTTTTCCCGAGTCCCATGTCGTCAGCCAAAATACCGCCAAATCGGTTCGTGCTGAGGTAAGCCAGGAAATGAAACCCTTCGACTTGGTAGGCACGCATCTCGGCGCGGATTCCAGCGGGCACCGCAGGGTTGACGCTTGTCTGGATTTCCGCCGCGCGGCGCAGCACGCCATCGCGAGCTTCGCCGGAAAGAAGGCTGCGCGCGGGAGATGCAGCGAGTTGAAGCGCGTGATAACGCTGCGGCGGGCCGCCTATCTCAAACGGATTGACGCCCAGTTCCGAAAGTTGTTCGGCCTGATCATCGTCGATCTCAAACTCCAAACGCCGCCAGCCCTTGTTTTTCAAACGTACAAATTTGCCCTTCGCCTCCAACAATAGTTGCACCTCCTCAGGCGTTAACTCCGTGTCGCTCAGACTCATGGCGACCTGCAAATCAAACCAGTCTGGAGACGCCTCGGTCACATCCAGTCGAAGCGAACCACTAACTACCGCATTCCGTAAGCTCGCCAAATCCCCTTCCAATTCCACCTCCACGCCTTCGGGTAATTCATCCATCCATGCGCTAAACTCCTCCGCAAAGCGCTTCCCAATCAGACGCCCCCAACTCTCGGTGCTCGTCTGAAATTCCTTAGCTCCAAGATCCGTCAGCACTTTGGGAACTTGCCGCATCAGGGAATCGTCCAACACCAGAATCGAGCGCTGATCTTCGGGTAACTCCTGAGCAATGTGCCAGCCCTGGGGGGTGTAAATTCTCTCACCGTGGAGTCCCAACAAAGCCCGAGCACAAATATGAAGCCGCTCCTCCCCCGCTCGCTCCTCCAACCAACACCGCAGGCGGACCGCAGGCTTAATTGCCAGTACGCGACTCTGCACTTCCTCTGGCAACACCACACCCAATCCCTGCAAGAGTTGGACCGTTCGTCCGGTCAACAATCCAGCGCTTGGGATACGAATGGGATGCCGTGGGTCCAAGCGCAATAAAGGTCCGGTGCGGTAGATCGCAGAGTCCGTCACGTAACAATTTAACTCTGCCGCAGCGGTAAATAGCGGAGCGCTAGGACGCTCTCCATTCGGAAAAGCGAGCTCGAGAAGATAATCCGGATCTCCTCCGGGAGTGAGAGCCTTTCGACGCAACTGCCAAGTGAGGCGCTCGGAAGAACACTCGAAAGGCAGACCGGCCTCTGTCACAAATCTATCGCTGAGAGATGGATGCAATAACAAACGAGCGAGTCGCTCACAGGTTTCCTCCCGATTGTAAGAAATCTGCGCGTAGGTGATGCTGAACTGAGAGAAAACTTCGAGGAGCATACGCACCGCCGCATCGCAATCGAGACGCCCCTTGTCCAAGTAGGAAATTAACTCATCGTACTGCACCTCGCTCGGATAGCTCCACTCCTCTGCCCGCGCATCCCGACGCCATTGCAAGCGAGCGTGAGTCGCTCCGATTTGGATTCGGGCATCGACTGCGCGCCGATCCTGACTCGTCTCCATTTCGGTCAACAGCTTGCCAAGACCGTCCTCCCACTGCCGCAAGGCCTGCTGGCGTTCCCAATCTCCGGCGAGACGATCGATGGCTTCCACCGTAGTAATCGCGGCCAAAAAGGGCGGCCACTCCAGACCACGGTTACGCAAAAATGCGGCCAGATAAAGCCACGCTTCCCACGTATTTTCCGGCCGTCGTGGCCACAATTCCACAAGCTCCCAGGCGGGAAGCCCCGCATCCCCCAAGAATGGATCCAGCGTCGGAGCCGCCAACATTCGCGACGCCCAATGCCGTTGATAAAGTAGTTCCACCGCATCGCTGTAAGCCTCTTCAGCACCCGTAAGCGGCCGACCAATCTTTGCGAAAATTTCCCGCGCGAAAAGATTTTTGGGCGGCGCGTTACGCCCTCCATTTTCTACTGCTAAAGTTTGTGATTCCTTCATCTCGTCCAACTGCTCGAGAGTTCGTCCCATCACAGAACAGATCGCCAAAAGGGCATGCTCGCAGCCGTCACAGCCGCAGTGCGTGCAATCTGTGTCCAACTTACTGCCCCGTAGTACAAACGCGACAGACAAATCCACCTTACCCACGGTCAGCTTCGCTCGAAACTCTTGCAGCTTTTGCTGAACCACTTTTCTACGCGACACCTTAATGAGCGCAGTTTTTTGCAATGCGCTCCCACCTTTCTCAAACCGACTCAAAAGAGAAAAAGCGGCGGGCAACAATTCAGGGTGGGAGAGCGGGATGGCGGCGGGCATCGGTAGCCGAGTAGTTTCTCTGATTGGCGCACGCCTGCAAGCACACACCGATATTTGCCAGAAGAAGAACCCACAAATAAGGCGCAGGAGTTTTGCTCTTTAACGGTTCAGCGCGCCTGTTAAAACTTTACCGTGAACTCTTTCACCCGAACCGCCTCAATCTTTGGCGCCTCAGGAGTCCTGCTCGGGGCCTTCGGTGCACACGGACTCAAAGCCCTGCTTGAGGCTCACGCCGCGCAAGGAATTTGGCAAACCGCGTCAACCTACCATTTGCTTCACGCAGTTGTGCTCCTTAGCCTTGCAGGACGTCCGATCGTGAACCGCCTCGCCTTCAGACTATTATCTATAGGCATTCTGCTTTTTAGCGGCTCACTCTACGCGCTAGCGATTACCTCCGTGAAGTCGCTGGGCGTGATCACGCCGCTTGGCGGACTTCTACTGATTGCCGGTTGGATTGCGCTATGTTTTTCTCCGCGCACCGAGACGGATCGTTAATCTAACAAACTTTTGCGAAGTCTCTCCCATGACACTTAAAGCATTTATCTTAAATCCTTTGATCGGTCTTTTGGTTTTAGGCACGGTTTTTTTTGTCCTCGAAAACGTCGTGGGCCGGGCTGTTCCACAGCGAGTGTTCAGAAGAGGCTTCTGGCTCGATGTGGTTTATTTGTTTGTTGCCCCGTTATTAAAAATAGCAACACGCATCACTCTGATCGTCCCTGCCAGCCTGCTGCTTTTATCCGGCGTAACCTCTCTTGAAGTGTTTCGGGCACATCAATATCAGGGGTTTGGGCCGGTGAATTGGCAGCCACAATGGCTTCAGATTATCGAAATTGTGCTGCTCGCGGATCTGTCAGGATACGGAATTCACCGCCTCTTTCACACGGGGCGCTGGTGGCCGTTTCACGCGATTCATCACAGTTCGGAATCCGTCGACTGGTTGTCTGCGGTACGAGTGCATCCCGTGAACGAACTTTTCGACAAAATCGCACAAGTTACTCCCGTTCTTTTGCTTGGCTACAACCCGACGGTTACCATGGCGTTCGTCCCGTTCCTCACACTTTACGCGATCTACATTCACGCAAACCTCAACTGGGATAACGGCCCGCTGCGCGCCGTCCTTGCGAGCCCCGTGTTCCATCGCTGGCACCATTCCAAAGCACCCGCTGCTCGCAACAAAAATTTTGCCGGTCTATTCCCGATTTGGGATATTATTTTTAACACTTATTATATGCCCAAAGACCTCTATCCCGAGGTATTCGGGATCGAGGAAAAGTTGCCGGTGCACTATCCGGGCCAGTTCTGGGCGCCCTTCGCAGCACTCTTTGCTCCCACGCCCACACCGCTGACGCAGAGAGAGCCGAAAACGTAGTGCGATCGAGGAGCTATCTTGCTGCGAGTCGGCGGAAGAGGAAGGTGCCTAGGGAAAGGAAAATCAAATTCGGTAGCCAGACCAACCACTCGGGGTGCATCTCGGGCTGGCTCTTGACCCAGTTAGTCATAATGATGATGAAGAAGTAGCCGAAGGCGACCATCAGGCTCATCAGGAAGCCGAGCGTCGTCTCACGACGTTGCGCGGTGACAGCTAAGGGAATCGCCATCAGCCCCAAGGCCAACGACGCCAAGGCCAGCGAGAAGCGCTTACTAAACTCCACGCGCACCTCGCACAACTCCCGCGCTGTCAGAGGCACTCCTCCTTTGTCCGGAGTACTGCGTGCGGTGAGTATTTCCCAGAGCTCGCGCGCGGTCAGACTACTGTTGGAACGACGCTTCTGATTACGCTCAAAGAGCTCCTCCAGAGAAATTGGCAATGTAGTGCGCTGCATCGTGATACCTTGACGGATACGGGAGAAACTTTGTGGTTGAGCGGCGTCTCTTTGTTCGAATCGGGCGTCCTCAAGATCCAGCAAAAGACGGCGGTTTACTGCGTCGGTTTTAATTTTACCGTGGCGGGCGAAGATGACTTTTTGAGGTTCAAAATCCCGACCTATTTCGTAGACGAGAAGGTTGTGAAGTTGGGAACCGTCGTTGCGTCCGATGTAGATTTTCAGATTGGGAAAAGCGTCGATGACGCGATCGCTTTCGAACATGGCCAGTGGCCGGTTCACAGCGAGTTCGTAAAGCGCCAGTTTGAAACGCGCTTGAGCCCGAGGCGCGAGATCGACGTTGATCCAGAGGCACAAGGCGACACACGCAAGAGCCACTGCGAGAGCGCCCATACTCACCCGTAAAATGCTCACTCCGCTGGACTTCAGTGCCGTGAGTTCGTGTTCCGCAGAGAGGCGGCCGAAGACCAAAAGCACTGCGGTCAGAAAACCCCACGGCAACGTAAAGGTCAGCGAGAAGGGCAGAATGTAGGCGAGAAACGTCAAAAAGAACTCGTACGTAGCGCTGCCGTTGACGAGGAGCTCAAAGATTTGCCTAAAAAGATTCCCCAAAACTAGCACCACACTCAGCACAGAAACTGCCAAAAATGTAGTCAGGCAAAGCTGACGAATAATGTAGCGATCGAGAATTTTCATGACGAATCGCGAGGAGCGCCGGAACGCTCGGGCAATCGGAATACGCGAGAGAGGGAAACCACGAAACAGGCAAGTTCCCGCGAGACTTTACCTCGGTTTACACCCTGCTACAAAGCGATTTCCATCCCTTCTCGCGCAGCATCAATCAACATCGTCCAACCCTTTTCCCGAGCTGTGGCGCGGCATTGTTGCACGATGCGATTGATGTCCGCATCTGAACGTGTGGGATCGTGATGAAACAAGTAAAGATGCTCCACCTCGGCGGCAGCCGCCATTTCTATGACGTCCTCGATAGCGGAGTGGCCCCAACCGATTTTGGAATCATACTCGGCGAGCGTGTACTGAGCGTCATGAATCAGAACTCTAGTGCCCTTAATCGTGTCAACTAGACGCTGATAAAGATGTTCGCAGGTTTCGCGAGGAAGGTGAGTCGCCTGCCCATGATGATTGAGTTCGTTGTCAGACATATAGACGACTGAACCCGCGCTGGTCTCCAGCCGGAATCCCGCACAGCGACCAGGATGATTGGTGAAAAACGCCACGACTTTTACCGGACCGCAGTCAAAATGGTCGTCGACCTCTTCCACGTCGGGATGAGACGGCATATCTTCCATTGCGACTGGGAAATATGCGGAATCCATCTGCTTGGCGAGCACCTCGGCCAGATGATGACACACCGCCTTATAACCCACCACTCGCAGATGATTAGTTGGAATATAGGCGGGCACGAAAAAGGGCAGCCCTTGAATATGATCCCAATGCGTGTGGGTAATGAGCAAGTGGATATCTAACTTCGTCTTCGTTGCAGCGGCACGCGCCATCAGACTATTGCCTAGACCACGAATCCCGCTACCCGCATCTAAGATGATAATCTGTCCATCAGCGTCCAGTTCCACACAAGAGGTGTTGCCTCCATAAAAAACGGTGTTCGGACCGGGAGTTGGAATCGAACCCCGCACTCCCCAAAAACGGAGGATGACGTTTCCGGAAGCCTTAATCGGAGCGGTGGGGACATCGATCGCCTCGGCCAGCGCTTCGACCTGCTTCAAACCTGGCGCCATGATCAGCGGAACCTTCAAGTCAGCTCCCATCGCCCCGAGCCAAGCCGCTACGGCAGAGGATTCTATAGAGGCAGAGTCTACCACCACCGCATGAACACTTTCTGGAGCGGGTTGATCGCCGGGAGAAAGTGTTTCCACGGATGCCACCTGCCATCCTCGGGCGAGAAGAGTACCCTCCATGACAGTGCGCCAATTTGCATCCGAGGAAACGATGATTGCATTCTTCATAACTTATAAGCATTCAACTGACAAAATTTCATTCTTCATCGAAGAATCGTTAAGCTACAAGAAGAGTTCACGGTGTCACCCTTTCTTCACTTAGAAATTCAGACTCTCAGATTGACCTGACAATTCAACTATCAGCCAATCTGAATACTGAATCAGCCCTGATTCATTTAACATAACAAAGCTTTCTCCAGCACCACGCCAACCTTCACTAATTCTTGTTCAGTGTTATAGAAGTGAGGACTGAAACGTAGATAATCCCGGCCCGAGCGATCGGAGCGAAGCGAAGCGGTAATTCCCTCTTTTTCCAGGACCCCGAATAAAACCGCCGAGTCCGCGCTAGGATGCCACACCGTGGTGATGCCGCTAGCATGAGCACCGCGACTCGGCCCCAGCACATGGAAGCCGAGCGGTTCCAAAATTGAGAGCAACACCGCCTTGAGTTCTAGCAACCTCGCGGCCACGTTCTCAACGCCCACCGCCAGCAAAAGCTCTAAAGCGGCCTTCATTCCATAAACGCCGCTCGTGTTCAAAACCCCTGGTTCATAGCGTTGGGCCGTCGGAACAAACTCGATGGTGTCCTGCGTGAGAAACTTGGGCGACTGCACGTTCCAAGCGCCAAGTAGCGTCGGGCGAATCGTTTCAAAATGCCGTTGCGCGACGTAGACGATGCCCATCGCCATCGGACCTAGCAGCCATTTGTGCGCATCCGCGCTAAGCATATCCACATGCGCACGGGCCACATCCAGAGGAAACGCGCCAAGGGTCTGGATCGCGTCGAGCGCAAACAACACATTACGCTCGTGCAAAAGAGCACCGATTTCCTCCACCTCCAAGCGCCGCCCGCTGAAGAAATGACAACTGGCCAAGGCGACCATTCGCGTGCGGGGCGTTAGCGCAGCCCACACCAGGGCTGGCGTCACCTCCCCCGGTTGATCGGCGCGCAGGCGATGCACCACGACACCGCGCCGTTGAAGGTCGAGCCAAGGATAGACGTTCGCCGGATAATCATCGCCATAACACACCAATTCGTCGCCGGGCACCCAATCGATCCCATTAGCAAACAGGCTTAACCCGAGCGACGTAGGCCCTAATAACGCGATTTCCTCCCATTGCGCCCCGATCAATTGCGCAGCGAGTTGACGCGTCGCACGAATATCGCGCAACACCTCGGCGAACTCCTGGGGCATGCGCGAAGACTGCATTGCGTAACTTGCCATTGCCCCTGCAACCACCCGTGGCAAAGGGGTTACTGCAGCGTGCGCAAGAAAAATTTTCTCTTCGCAAACCGGGAACGCGAAACGCCGCCGAGCCTCGTCAGCAATAAACGAGTGGATCATCCTCTCAGACCTTTCTCGCAGCGCGCCCCTCGTCAATCAGTTCCCAAAACTTCCGTTGCTGGGCGAGTTCGACGTCCTCCGTGGGCATCGGCAGAGAAGCTCGGAACAGGAAGTCGCGGAACGTGTTGCGATGTAACACCCGATGTACCGTAATACCCTCAGGCGCGCGCTCGAAGTAAATGCGATAGTCCTTCACTCGGTAGCGAAAGAGCTTTTTACCTTCGCGCTCGATCAGTCCAAATCGCTCCGGATCTGCCTTATCCACCTCCTCGGGAAGCACTTCGAAATCCGAAAGCAAATCTAACTGCAGTTCAGTCGGGAGCGCCGACATTTCTGCCGCGCTGATTGCATTAAAAACCACCTGAAACATTGCAGAACAAAACTATAAAAACCAAAGTGCTCCAACCACTTAAAGTCGGTTACCGATACGTAAGATGCCAAACCAAAAAATACGAATACGTCTCTGAGCTGCAGCCTTGCAGCGCCTCACGCCTGTTCGACTCAGTCGCTAGGAACTTAATTTCTTAAGCGCCTAAACCGATCCACTTACATTCCCCAAAGCTTCTTGGCTTCCTTGAAGGCCACAATTGCGTCCTTCACATTGCCGGAACGTTCACAAACGTACGCGATTCCCAACCAAGCTTCAGCGGAACGGCTATTCAAACGCACTGCTTCCCGAAAGGCTTTGAGCGCAGATTCATCCAGAGAATCTCGTAGCAGTTGCCGGCCCGCCTCTAAGGAAGCGGACGCCAAAGAACGGGAACGAGCGCGCCGGGCGGCTGCTAAGCGTTTACGCTTTGCTGCAAGACGTTCAGTCTCAGCTTTTTTACCAACTTTTTCCGCAGCGGCCAATGCAGTCTTGGGAGATGCGTGAGCTTGAGGATTGGTTGTAGGCGTATTATCGACCACCGGCGACAGGCGGCCTCTCTGGCAGGCTCCAGCAGATAAGGCTAATACAAGAAGAAGAGTGAGTCGGAGTTTCATCGGGGCTGTCGTTGAATTGAAACTAACTGACAAAGTTTCTCAACCCCAAATCCAGCCAAATCCAAAGGATTCTTTTTCCTCTAAAAAAATTTAACCATAAGTCACGGGAACCGCCGCTTGTTCTCTTTAGGATTCACCAACATGACAACCTCGCGTTTCGCCAATCCCCTGCGGACTTGATAATCAGCGCCTCCTGCGCGACTCGCTCGACTTTGTTCTAACTCCAAGGAAAGGTACCTGTGTGGAGAAAAAACGTCCTTCCCTCGTCAAGTGGTGTGCTTTTTCAGGATTGGTGCTCGCCGAGCTTTACATGGTGATCACCGTGGCCAGTCCCCGGCTTAAAGGGATCGAAATTCCAGCCGCCGCAGTGGCCGCCCGCATCGTGGCGATGTCTCTATTGTTCGGCCCATTCGGACTCGCCGTTGGCACTGGGGTAGGTCTCTTGCTAGACTCAATCAAGCGTGCCCTGTTCCACTCGCCGGGCAAGGGACAGGGAGACGGTCCCCAAACTCCAGAACCGCGCTAGGTTCCCTGCTTCCCACTGCGCACAGTTGATAAAAACTTGGTTTAAGGGCGTTTTAAGGAAGTCGCATCAGCAGCGCCTGACTGAGTCTGGGACGGAGGATTGGCGGGCGGATTGGATTGGATTTTCCACTTTAGAACAAGCACCCGCGCGTCGGGATCCACCTTGGAGAGCTCGATCAGTTCCTTGAAAAAATCGGTGTACTTGATTTCTGTTTCCTGTGCGTGACGAATTTGGGCTTCCCGCTTTTGCAGTGCCTCGTCGGTGTGCGTTTCCGTAGTTTTGGCCGACTCTAACTGTTGGGTAAGCGCCTTGTGTTGTTCATCAAAAATTGCCGTTTCCAGAGATAAAACTCTGATCTGTGCGGCGAAAAATACTAGCCAAGCCAACGATATGCCTCCGATGGCGAGCACCAAACCTCTGTCATCTTTTTCGTTCACTTGATTGCCCCTTCCTTTGGTGCTCCGGTTCCCACTGCGAATCCATGCCTCGTGAGTAAATCTTTTAAACGTGTGCTGTTGGTGCGTTCCGCAAAAGCCGCAACATCGGAAAGTACTTTCCCTCCAACCTCCTCAGTCACACCGCGGGCGCGGTTGAGCTTTTCCTGCTGTGCTTGCAATTGTAAGCGTTTGGTAGCTAGGCGGGGCTCGAAGGATTCAACCAAACGTTGCTGTTGAATGACTCTCGCTTTACGAAGCACATTCCCCTCGGCGGCGAGGTAATAGCGCACGCTCAAGGCGCACACCGCTCCCGCTACGAGGGCGACCAGAGTGCTGAGCTGAAACTTAAATGACATGGTGACGTAGTGCTGTGGTAGTTCCTGTTCAAATCAAAAGGCGCAACGAGAATCTCGCTGCGCCTTTCAAAAAATCCAGTGGAAGATGGAACTTTTTTAGAAGTTCACCGCCACGGACACAACTCCCGTCGTTTCTTGGCGACTGTTGCTCACGTCCTGTTGGCCACTGAGCCGGAGCGTCAGAGACTCAGAGAAGGTCGCCTGCACGCCCAAGTTGAACTGTGCGGTGTCTGCGTCAGCACTGCGGCCTACTGCCTCGAAGGAGTCGGGTGTTCCGGCCGCAGTGAAGCGCAAGATGGCGGACTTCGCACCGGCGCTGTAATCGTGGACCCAGTAGACGCCACCGTCAAAGCCAAGCGTCGTACTGCGTGTCGCTTCAGCCGTGTAACCGAGGCGTGCACCGACTTTGGAAATGACGGTCTCCTTGGTGATCTTGTCCGTAGTAAACCCAGCCGCTGAGCCGGACTCTGCGAAACTGTCCTGAGAGTAATTCACATATTTCACGCGCGCTAAAGGGGTGAGCTGCCAGGAACCGCCCTTCGGTAGCAAGTTGATTGCGACGCCCAGACCCACTTGAAGGTCGTTTGAATTGAAGTCGCCTCGCAGTTCCGTGCCGGGTGCCGTCACGTCTTCACGCTTGCTGGCATTGTCGCCCTGACCGTAGATAATTGAGGCATCGACGTTTACATCGCCCATCGCCACGCTGCCGTAGCCGCCAACGTGCCATGTGTCAGTTTCGACGCGGACATTGTCGTCATGAAAGATGGTGTTCCCTACCGCAACCAAGGCTCCTACGCGAAGGTTCCCGAAGCGGTGTTCCACTCCAAGGTTGGCCCCATTGTCATAGCTCTTGACCTTCGAATAACCAGCGGCGTCATTCCCATTGATGGAGGACTGGGAGGAATGTCCTGAAGTCCATGCGGTCCAGTCTTTTTCCTGTTCTGGAGTAGGTTGCGTCATCGTGACGTTTTTCCCTGAGGGCGCGACATGCCGCACCCCGAAGCTCACAGAGGAACTCTGTCCACCTGCAGAAGCGAGGTTATCAAGGTGCGCATCCAAAGATGCTGCAACCGCGAGGGTGCGCTTTACCGCTGTTGTCGAAAGGCTCGAGAAGGCCACTCCAGGGGAGTACCTGAGCGCGTCGGCGTCGGTCCAATCTGCGAAGGCCACGGGCGGAGTCGCCCCGAGAGTCGTCAGGTAGGCAGTCTCGTTGCCCGCCTCGGCTTGGGCAGTCACATAGGCGGCAAAAGCATTCCCATTTTGCGTTGTTATCTGCGCATTAACGTTCGCTGAGAACGCGAGTCCTCCGACGAGGGCGGCGAGGCTGACGCGTGACCACCAGGGGGCGGTTGCAAGTTTAAGGACGCTTTGGGAACGGCGTGGGATCTGTTTTTGTGTCATAACTGTATCGGATAATCGGATTAGAAAAATTTTAGTAGTTGGTTAAATCGGAGCATTGGTGCGGGGACTACTTGACCGAGGGAATGCATGCCCCGACGGGTCCAACAGAAACACATGCCTGTCGTTCCAAATAAAAAGAGGAACTCCCAAAAAGTAAATTTCACGTGTCGCAGGTAAAAATCTAACGTATCGGGCATTGGATTTAAATTACAACTCAATTCCCTAGTCGCCACTTTCGCGCGTTGAGTGATTTCTCAAATCACAAACCCCAGTCTGTGCACGCCTGAAAAGGCAGTGTCAAAAAATCGCCGAAAATCATATTGACACAGGAACACAGATCGTAGAAAGTCGTTAATTGGCAGATATTTCAGAATGCACTAGCGGTGCAACTCGAAACATCATTTCCGTCCACCCCGACGACCGCGAACCCTACAAGTCAGTTTATTATTCCCTCATCACATATGAAGAACTTTGCCGAAATCCAAGTCCGGGCGACCAAGTTGGACGATCCAAGTCACAAACCAACTGAAAACGATATTCAGCTCACCACCCTGCACGGAAAGCTCACGGAGTTCATCCCTCGCTTTGGTGCGCTCAACTCCAACACGCTTGGCTTTGTGCTCCAACTGCTCTCCGTGGGGAAAGTACGCATGGACTTCCGTGACCACCACGAACGCTTGGAGCTTTTAGATAAAACGGAACTCGTGTCCCGTGGCGTTGCCCTCGAAGCGCTGGACGAATATCTCGCCTCCATAGGCAGGGGCGAGCACACCCAAGGCAGCATCGAGCTCACGCAGAAGATCATTATCCAGACCCGCAAATAAGCGGGTGGTTTGATTCGGGGACGCCTCGCTGACGGCCGCGCAAGCTCGTCAGGCTTGCCCAACGTCACTGTTGCTTCAGCTCAGAAAGCATCTCGAGCAAGGCCTCGGTCAATATCACCGAGGCGTCTTCCTGCACCACATTGGTACCCAACCACGTTTCGTAGCCGCCCAACGGATGCTGCGCAAACGTGGGAAGGTAACCATGCCTTCCATTAGCCAAACCAATCACCAGCGTTTTGGAAAACGGACTGCGCTTTTTAAGATCCAGTCCCATCTCCACAAACGTCTCAAAAGGAATACCACACACGGCCACCTCGCCAATCCGGATCACCTGGAGCGTCACGTTAAGCATTTCATCTACCCGTTCAGCCGAGGCCACAGTGTTACGCGCATAATTTTGGGCTAGTCGCGGAAGCAGTTCCACGGCAGCCGGATCCTTTACGGCAAGAATGGCACGCGCTTCGGCAAGCTGCTCCTCATTTGGGCGACGGTATTTGAGTGCGACTGTGCGCTGGAGCATCCCGAGGTGCACGTCGGAGCGATAGTCGTCGATCTTGCGAAACGCCGACCACGCGGTGTCGGCGACCTTTTGGGCGACAATACGAATTTGCTCAAAAGGCTCGCGCGGCGGGCGCACCGCATTGAAAGGAATGTTGTTAATATCGCCCGAAGCCCCGTTGGACATCATCGCCACGAAGTCTGCGCCCGCCCCCACGCGGGACGGAAAGACGCGCGCGAACTCGCCGAAATAATCCGCAGAAACCTCACCCTTGGGAGAGCCGCCCACGTAATGAAGTGCGTAGTTCGCAAACAGAGCAAGCGGCTTACGCTTGGCGTCCTGAACAAAAAGCACATCGACATCGGGATCCGTCGGCCCCGCCGGGTGGTCCAAAATGTCGGGACTACTGGGAGGGTTCATCTTCACGGCATCCAACTTGCCGAAGGGATTCGGCTGCATCTTTCCCGGCTTGAGATACCAGCGCCGATTGAATACCTCGTCGGCAAGCGGATGCGCCGCAGCACCTATCGCCGCTGGTCGCAACGCGGCATGTGCACGGACAATTGACTCGGCAAGTCCCTCCACAAGGCGTTTGCGGTAGGCCACGTGCGGGGCGCTACCGGTTTTCGAATAGCCGGCGGCGGTGTGCGAATGCGTGGAACACACCAGCATGTTCGTCACAGGGAGCCCCGTTTTTTCCGAAGCGATTTGCTTTGCCTCATCGAGGACATCCGGTCCGGCACCAAGGGTGTCTAGGACGACCATGGCGAGTGTCATGGTGCCATCGGACAACACCAGCGCCCGCGCATGAAGCGGATCATGGGCACTCGTTGCGCCATTGGCGGTGAAGCCACCCGGCATATTCACGGGGAATTCCAGAGGAGTAATATCAACAGCTGAAGCACCTGCACGCAAAGGCTCAGCGTTGACTGTTGCGGATGAAATGGCAAGTAAGCCAAATGCCGTTAAGAGTATTTTCAGGGGGTTCATGGGGGAAATGGATCAGACTAGTGTTTCACTCCGGAGGGAGCCACTTCTTAGAAAGTCAATCAATCGAGCTACGATGAAACGCTACACCATCTCGCCTCGAGTAAAATGGTGTTTCATTATTACCTCCGAACAATTTGTTGAGCGCCTTATGAAGACCAGCCGAAGGCCGCATCCGTGTTAATTTCGTACCGTCTCCCGCGAGCCTTTACCCAGCGCAATTGGGTATGGTACAAGCCACTCGTATTTTTCACCTTCTTGCGTATGCCCAACCCATCCCTTCAGTCAAAACGCAGCGCGGCGAATGGCCCAACGGTATGCTTTGCGGACACACGCAATTCCTCGTGGGCTGCTTATGGACTCACTGCTGCGCTTTTAGGCATCGCGTTCTTATCGCCTTCGCCACTGCTCGCCGACTCCAAAGAACATTCGAAAGCCGAGTTGCTCCGGGCCCGCGACCAGATCCGCGCAAACGAACGCGCGTCGGTTGCCGCAACGTTTCGCATGATTCAAGGCGGAGTGTTTGAAATGGGCGAGGCGGTCAATCTGGCAGAGAGCCAACTTTCCACAGAAACTTCCGGGGGACCGTCTCCAAGCGTCACTCTTTCCAATACACCGCTGCATTCGGTGGAGCTCCGCCCATTTTACATGGCCGAATCTGAAGTCTCTTTTGGGGAGTGGAAGGTCGTCCGCGATTGGGCTAAAGAGCACGGATACGACTTTGACAACGAAGGTACGGGAAAGGCCGACAATCATCCCGTCGTGAAAATCAACTGGCTGGACGCCGTAAAATGGTGTAACGCCAAGAGCGAGCGCGCTGGATTTCGCCCCTGTTACTACACCCTCGCAAGCTCCGGGATGGGAGTTGTGTTCCGTGCTGGAAAACAAATAGCGAAGCTCGAGGTAAACACTGATTACGAAGGCTTTAGATTACCCACGGAGGCTGAATGGGAAAAGGCTGCGCGCGGAAGATTAGCGCACAAAAAGTTTCCCACCGGAAACTCCTTAACTAGCCGAGATGCGAATTTTGAAAGCCAGACCGGCGGAACAAAGCCCGTGCTGAGTTACCTGCCCAACGGCTACGGCCTTTACAACATGTCTGGAAACGCTTGGGAGTGGTGCTGGGACTGGTACTTCA